>Ga0075154_10001263_pt1 | contig 18547 bp, 18 predicted proteins | sample JI71714BDNA_FD_70965 | JGI IMG/M metagenome (GOLD analysis project Ga0075154, IMG submission 70965) | Wastewater effluent complex algal communities from Wisconsin, to seasonally profile nutrient transformation and Carbon sequestration -... | ecosystem: Engineered > WWTP > Effluent > Algae...
GGCTCTTGCACAATTTTAGACTTCACCAGCAGCCGAAATGGCCAGCGCAGCAAGTTGGCGAACAACGTTAATCGCGAAAACATAGATAACCTGCATCAGAGAAAATCCATATAAGATACCACGGATCGCCTTGCAGGCAAATTAGGACTTTTGCAAGCATTTTCTTACTGATCCGACTTGGCACTGGCGAATGTACTGTATATACTGCCAGTATTCACTGTATGGACATTCAGCACTATGCGCCCATTAACAAGTCGTCAGGCCGAAATTTTACAATTAATCCGTGATTACCAAACGCAAACGGGGATGCCGCCCACGCGGGCAGAAATCGCGCGTTTACTTGGGTTTAAGTCTGCCAATGCCGCTGAAGAGCATTTAAAAGCCTTAGCCAAAAAAGGCTTTATCGAAATGATGCCGGGCACATCGCGTGGTATTCGGTTGCTTGATGAAGAACCTGCTGCGAATGATATCGAAGAGAGTGGTTTACCATTGGTGGGGAAAGTTGCGGCGGGACAACCTATTTTAGCAACGCAGCATATCGAACAGCATTATCAGGTTGATGCCAATTTGTTCCATCCACGAGCCGATTTTTTGCTTAAAGTTCAAGGGATGAGCATGAAAGATATCGGTATTCTGGATGGCGATTTATTGGCTGTGCATAAAACCACCGAAGCGCGACAAGGGGAAATTGTGGTGGCGCGGGTCGATGAAGATGTAACAGTAAAACGTTTTCGGCGCGATGGGCAGTTTGTCTATTTGCACCCGGAAAACCAAGAGTTTGATGTGATCAAAATCGATCTCACGCAGCAAGCGTTTAGTATCGAAGGTTTGGCAGTCGGCGTGATTCGAAACCAGACATGGTAACTACCTCAGAACGTCGTTTGGCGCTACACCTCCGACGTTCATGCGTGATGCTGAATAATCTGTGGATACCTGGCTATACCCAAAAGCGCTTTATCACAGGTGATTGTGCTTGAACGAAATGATGGATCCGCTCACCATATGCGTGGTTGATTCTTGATGATGATGGGTAAAGTATGTTGGAACCTTCAAAGCCGCCGCTAGTTCGAACTCGCGTGGGATTACGTCGCTTTCGCGTATGGCTGTGGTTGCTGATCGCACTGAGTGCAGCTGCTTTGTTGGGGCTCGCCTATCGTGCATATCAAGTGATGCATCCGCCATTGTCACCATATGCTGAGATTTATCCCAAAGCACGTTCATTGAGTCCTTTCTCACTGCAAAGCAGTACTGGTGACATCATGACGCCACAACAACTTCAAGGGCATTGGACCTTGGTATTTGTTGGTTATACGTCATGCCCTGATATTTGTCCGATGACCATGGCGATGTTGGCGGGTGCTATCCCTCAATTAAAACATCATTTGCCCGCAGGCGAACAACTCGAAATTTGGTTTATTTCGGTCGATCCGAAGCGAGATACTGCCGAGCAACTGGCACAATACCTTGCCTATTTCAATCAGCCATCCATCAAAGCGATGACGGCATCTCATGATCGTTTGATGCCACTGGTGCGAGAATTAAACTTAAGTTATGCCATCAATGAGCCAGATCAGGCGGAGTATCTGGTCAGTCACACGGCTGCGATGGCGTTGCTGAATCCACGGGGGGCACTGGTAGGACGTTTTTTACCCATGCGTCATGCGGACCAACAGACGGTACCGGTCGTGAGTCGCACTCAACTGTTACACGATTTTCCCATCATGCTAGCGAGGCTCGCGGCGCAGTAGTTTCCTTACTTCACCCTGAGGTTCTCAATATCGCTGGGGCAATCGGTGGGTGGCTTTGGATTAACTAGTTTGGGTTAACTGGTTTGGGTGAACTAGGGATTTGCATCATACACCCAAGGCTGCGAAAACCAGTAATAGCGCTTTGGTTGTGTTTTGGACGGGGCGGTACAGTTGTATCGTAAATGCCCGCCGCGTAATGGTTGTTCGGCGCTCGTGCTAAAGCGTTGATCCGTCAGCCACTGCACTGGGATGGCGGCGCCACGGAAATAACAACGCAACGCATGCCGATCGAGATCTTTTGTTTCGACTTCAAGTGTTAACGTCGGTGGATTTTGTCCAGTGGCGGGGTCGGCGCCACGATAATCAGTGACGGGCATGGCTAGCGTATTGAGTTTGCTACCAATACTGTCCAAGGCAGCATAACTGCCGGCAGATGGAAAACGTGGTATGCGCGTTAATGAAACACCTGGCCCAACCGCACCGGATTGTTGACCAATACCAATCAAACCTAACTCTGCAACCAGTTGTTCTAGGGCGGCACTAAAATGGCCATAAGGATAGGCTAACCAGCCAGGGCTCTGCCCCAGCCGTTCTTTTAACTGTCGTTCAGCGAGTTCAATATCTTGCCGCACACGAAAGCGCCATGCGGCTGCACTTTCACCTTTGCGTGGTACGGCCAAATTGTCATGGTAAGAGCTGTGATTCGCAATGATGACGCCCTCCTGCTGTAGCGTCTTGATCTGTTGCCAGTTCATCACGGGGCCCTCCGCTTTATCAATCAATGCCGGGCTCAGAAAAACGGTATAGGGGTAATTAAACTGCTTTAACAACGGTCTTGCGGTGGTAAACACACTGATAAAACCATCGTCAAATGTGATGGCTAACCACTTATCATCTAGCGGTTTTTTGTGTTGTAAGGCCGAAATGATGGTCGATAACGGCACTACCTTAAAGCCTTGTTGTTGCACCAAGCGTAAATGCTGCTCGAACTGTGTCACGCTAATGCTGGTGGATGCTGGTGTATCACTGCTGACGTGGTGGTATTGCAAAATGATGGCAGCGTTTGCGCGTGGTTGTAGGGCAATGAATACAGCCAGTATTAGAGCACAGTATGTGGTGGCAGCATGATGAAACATAACAACTCCAATGAAAAATAAATACGCGAGCTAAATCACTGCAACAAAAGCATGTCAGCAATCATTCATAACTGCATGGTATAAAGTTATGGTGGCGTTGCGTCTGTGGGTGACGCTTGATGATGTTTAGTCGCCGGTGGCGTCAACCACATTAATCGATAGGCTTGTAAAAACAGGTAACTGCCAAAAGATACCGCAAAGGTCAGTAACAGCGCTGCAATAACCAAACGTTGCCAAAAAATAGCCTGCTCGGGGATGTACCACAGCAGATAAAGCCATCCCCAAAACAACACAAATCCACCAATAAACAACCGGCTGCATAGTGCAATGCTTGGCAACTGCCAGTGTCGTTTTTTTCCCATCTCGGCTCCATGTTTCAACATTTATTGTGATAACACTGTTGTATTAACACGGTATGAGGAACTCAATATGAACAACACCGGTTGGCGTGACGATGCATCACAGTGGCGTTTACGCTGTACATAGCGAGCAGCGGAACGCTCTGATGTTCGCGAGGCATGCCGCTATGCGTTGGAGGATGCGAGACCTTGCCGACATGGCAAAAAACGACGCTCGCGTAATCACATATTGATCATTCGCATGACTAAGAAAAGCTGATGCGGTGATCACTTGAGCGTACCGATGTTGTCACATTGGGTTTAGTAGTAGGAATGCTCACCGCGTTGGTGATCGGTGACATCCCTTACCCCAGTGAGCTCACCAGAGAAGCGCTGTAACAGCTCTTTTTCAATACCTTCTTTCAAGGTTAGATCAACTTGTGAACAGCCGTTACAGCCACCGCCAAATTGCAGCACAGCGACGCCATCTTGGGTCAACTCTACCACGGAGACGCGGCCGCCATGATTGGCCAGTTGTGGGTTGATTTCCGCATCAATCACATACTGCACACGTTCTTTCAGCGGGGCATCATCTTGCACTTTACGCACCTTAGCGTTCGGTGCTTTTAAGGTGAGCTGCGACCCCATTTGGTCCGTCACAAAATCAATCTCAGCATCGACCAGAAATGGCTTGCTTTCAGCATCGATAATGGCATCAAAGCCGCTGAAGTTGACACGTAGATCTGTGCTCTCAACTGAATCTGCTGGGCAATAAGAAACACCACATTCGGCCTGTGTTGTGCCAGGGTTGACAACAAAGACGCGAATATTGGTACCAGCAGCTTGTTTTTCCAGCAACTTTACAAAGTGGGCTTGTGCCGATTCTGAAATCGTAATCATCATAGTACCTGACTATTTTACTAGGTTAATGGCTATCATACTCCGACAGTTAAGCGCTGCCAAGTGGCCTGCGGATCGTGGCCTGCGGGTTGGCAGCTCATCCTTTATGTCCGGTGACATCAAACGTCAACCCAGATCATGGCTCGGTGCCGTTAAACACAGGCAAGCCACGGTTATTTGCTTGACACCTTGTTGCAGTAATAGCCGTGCCAGACATTGCACTGTGGCACCTGTGGTAATCACATCATCAACCAGCAGCATCGATGTTGGCCACCCCGTGGGTTGTGCCTTTATGCCGAATCGTTGCGAAGCTTGACGTAGGCGCTGTCGACGATTGGCGCCAACTTGGGTTTTGCTCTGTGCTGTACAATAAAATGCGTCGACCACTGGACGTTGCCATGCCGTCGCCAATGCGCGTGCTAACATTTCGGCTGGATTAAAACCGCGTTGCGCGAAACGCGCGGTACTGGTGGGTACAAAACAAATAGCTGCAGGGATTTGGTCAGGGAAGCAACCGTTGGCCGTGATACGGCGATAATACGTCGCCGCGGCATGTGCAAAAAGTTGACATAACAGCGCGCCATCGGTCAAATCATCATGGAATTTCCAACGCAAAATCCAATGCTGCCAGGGAAACTGATAATAGCTGAGGCACAACAGGTGTTGATAGGCTGTGGCACCCAACCACCCTCGGACATGATGACGTTCAAGGCTGCAAAGCGCGAGTGCCGCATCACGATCTTGCGACGATTTGGCTGTGTTTATCAAAGATGATAGGGAGCTCGAAGATTCGGCCTCGCATGCATCTTTGCATTCATCTGCCATAACATCTGCCCTCGCCGGTAGTGTCGCTGGCGCCGTTGCGTGGTTTGATAACGAACCTTGTGTGGGCGACGGTATTATTGGCAAACTCGTTATGCAATAGCCACATAAAAATTCGGAGGCATGGTTGACCGGCTGCTGGCACCAACTACAACGACGCGGTAAAATCCAATGCAACAAAACAGATAATTTTATCATATATTTTACAATTGGGTTTCAATGACTATGGCTGATTTAACCCATTCTGTCCAGCGTACTGCGGTGTCTACGCCAAAAGAGGCTGTGCCACATCCGGCAGTGTTACCCTTGGTTTTATTACATGGCTGGGGCGTCAATCACGCAATATGGCAGCCGTTGCTGGCGCGTTTACCGGCGGACCTGCCTGTGGTTTGTTTGGATTTACCCGGGTTTGGGCTCGCGCACAACTGCCCAGAGCCTTATGAATTAGACGCGGTAATCGAACAATTAGCAGCTCAAATTACCACGCCAGTGGTCGTTGCGGGTTGGTCGCTGGGAGGGTTGGTCGGTGTGGCATTGGCGCAGCGTTACCCAGAGTGTATCCAAGGGTTAGCGCTTATCGCATCCTCGCCATGCTTTATGGCGCAATCAGATTGGCCCGGTATGCAACTGAGTGTGCTACAACAATTTAGTTCTGCACTCCAGGGCGACTGGCGTGTCACTGTCGATCGATTTTTAGCGATCCAAGCCATGGGCAGTCCGGCGGCAAAGCAAGATATCAAACAGATCCGGCAATTGGTGTTAGCGCTACCGGATCCTGCACTGGCGGCGTTAGTGGGTGGCTTGACCTTATTGGCTGAACAAGATTTACGTACGGTGTTGCAGCAATTGACCATACCTGTAGCGGCCGCACTTGGGCGCTTGGATGCCTTGGTTCCCATCGCTATTACGCCGTTATTGCGACAATTGCGGCCTGATATACAAATCCAGGTGTTTGAGCAATCGTCCCATGCACCGTTTATCTCCCAGCCGGATGATTTTGCGCAGTGGCTGGTGCAATGGCACCATAGATGTCAACAGTAAGACCCTCTTCTGCACTGAGAATGTAAATCTAACTGGCCAGTTGCATATCTCAAGGTGGCAAAAATTTGCCGCTTTTTATCATCGAATGGCCTTATTACGCTGGACTTCGCTTGAGCTGTTGGCGGCTTGTGGTTATTATTTAATCATTCCGTCGATTTCTTCACATGTGGTTGGCGTCAACCATGGGGGCAGTTATGAGTGATTTTGCCATCAATAGTAGTTTGCAAGGCATACAGCGCGCCTCGCAGGGTATAACCAACACTTCGGCTGCGATTAACCGTGCCAGCCAGACCACATCCAGCGCAGAACCTAGCACCGATCGAAATGCCTCGTTAGCGGCCAATGACGCGGCGCGTCGTCAGGAGCGCGCGGTTACTAATCCCACGGACAATAGCAGTACCATGGCCAGTTTAAATGCACCTAATCAAACTGCGAATCTGGTTCAACTCAACGAAGATCAGCGGTTGGCGGAGGCTAATATTCGAGGTTTACGCACGGCTGATGATATGTTGGGTTCTATCATTGACATTCGGGTGTAATCGCACACGCAAGTATAGACAAGTATAGGTGGGTGCAAACATGGCAATTATTGCGTCATATCCTCAGGCAACGACATACCTCGGTAATCCGGCGGTGGATGTGGCGCGTCGTGAGAATCTGCGGCGCGATATTATTGAACCGCCAATGCCAACGGAACGCAATGCCGCAGAAAAAGGCTTAAATGCGGAAGAGCGTCGTTCCAATGCGTTTAGCAACCCAACCTATGCCGATGAAATTAAGGCGCGTAACACGGAGTTGCGGCAGGCTATTCAGTCTCAGTCCGAGCAATCAACGGAACAAGACGCTGAACAGTCCTCGTCCAACCCAGAGCAAAGCTCACAATCGTTTTCAGAGCCAGAGAGTGCGCCAACGGAAACGTCGGGTGACAGTAAAGACCCAGCCTTAGCCGCGGCACCGCCGGGCGTTGATTCTCCAGAAGAGCTGGCTGAATTGACCGAGTTAAAACAGCGTGATACCGAAGTTCGAACTCATGAGCAAGCGCATGTAGCCATGGGGGGGCAGTATGCGAGTGCGCCAAGCTATCAATTTGAGCGCGGCCCTGATGGCCAGCCTTATGCGGTCGAAGGCGAAGTGCAAATTGATGTGAGCACTATCCCAGGTGATCCTGCCGCCACCATTAGTAAAATGCAGCAAGTCATACGAGCCGCCCTCGCACCCGCCGAGCCGTCCGCCGCCGATCGGCAAGTGGCCAACGAGGCAGCCCAGCAAATTGCCGATGCCAAAGCGCAGCAAGCATTACAGTTTGCAGCGGAGCGCCAAAATGCGACGCCTGCGCCCGAAGCCACGCCAGAGCGTGGCGAAAATATCAATATGAATCCGCTTCTAAAACGCGGACAAATGACAACGACAAGTTCTGCCAACCAGGATATAGCTGCTAACAATACCGGTGTATCTCCTGCCTTAGCGACGGCAGCACAAGACCGCACCGATCGTATCGGCGGTATCCCTTTTGTCGGTAACGACAAGAAATCTTTAACCCTAGAAGCCATGATGGAACAGCGTAATGCTGTGATCCAGCGCCGTTATCAGACGGCCACTGAGCCACTGCAGCGTTCGCTGCTACAAACCGCATAATCAGTTTACCTGGCCCTTGTTGCCCCTTTTGTTGCTTTATAACGCATGTCCGCTGTTTTGCATTGCACTAATCACACCTGAGCCTAGCAAGGTACTAAGCGAGCTATCGTAATAAAAAAGCCCCAGCGATCAACCCGCTAGGGCTTATGGGCGAGGCTAACCGAACGGTCGATTATTTCTTTAGTTTCGCCAGCGCTGCGGCAAATGCGTTGCCCATGGCGGCATTGCCGGCATCGGTTGGTTTTGCGTTAGATTTTTGGCCCGTAAAGGATTTCTGACCTGTAGTATTGGCATGCTGCTGGGGCCGCGATTGCGGTTTACTATCCGTTTTGCCTGTGGTTTGAGGTTGTTCATTTAAACGCATGGTGAGTGCAATACGTTTGCGCGCCACATCAACTTCCAATACCTTCACTTTGACGATATCGCCCGCTTTGACCACTTGATGCGGGTCACTGATAAATTTATCCGTCAGCGATGAGATATGCACTAAGCCATCTTGGTGCACGCCAATATCAACAAAGGCGCCGAAATTGGTCACATTGGTGACAACCCCTTCCAGCAGCATTCCGACCGTTAAATCATTTAGGGTTTCGACCCCCTCTTTAAACTGCGCCATTTTAAATTCTGGGCGAGGGTCGCGACCTGGTTTTTCCAGTTCACGCAAGATGTCGCTGATGGTTGGGATACCAAAATTGGCATCGGCAAAATCAGCAGGGTTGATAGCTCGCAGCAAACTGCTGTTGCCAATGATCTCCGCAACGGATTTTTGCTGCGCGTGCAGAATTTTTTCAACCACAGGGTAGGCCTCAGGATGCACGCCAGAGGCATCCAGCGGATTGGTACCATTATTGATGCGCAAGAAACCGGCGGCTTGTTCAAATGCTTTAGGACCGAGTCGTGGCACTTTTAACAGATCACGACGTTGCATAAAACGGCCATTGCTATCGCGATACGTCACGATATTTTGCGCCAGTGTTTTGTTCAAACCTGCCACGCGGGCGAGCAGTGGGGCAGATGCAGTATTTAAATCAACACCAACCGCGTTCACACAGTCTTCGACCACAGCATCCAGCTGGCGTGTTAGGAGGCTTTGATTTACATCGTGCTGATATTGACCAACGCCAATAGCTTTGGGTTCGATTTTCACTAACTCTGCTAATGGATCTTGTAACCGACGACCAATGGATACCGCGCCGCGCAGTGACACATCTAAATCAGGAAATTCTTGTGCTGCCAGTTCGGAAGCAGAGTAGACAGACGCGCCAGCTTCAGAGACCACCACTTTGGTGATGGTTTGCTCTGGCAACAGACGTAGAACATCAGCGGCAAGTTTATCGGTCTCGCGGGAGGCGGTGCCGTTACCGATGGCGATTAATTCTACCTTGTGCTGCTTACACAGTAACGCCAAGGTTTTACTGGATTTTTCCCACAGATTTTGTGGTGCATGTGGGAATATTGTGGTTTGTGCCACTAACTTACCCGTTTGATCAATCACCGTGACTTTCACGCCAGTTCTAAGACCTGGGTCAAGTGCCATGGTGGTTCGCATGCCCGCAGGTGCGGCCATCAACAGATCTTTCAAGTTACGGGCAAATACCAAAATAGCTTCCGCTTCGGCTTTGTCGCGCAGCTCAGCTAACAAATCATTTTCCAGTGACAGTTGCAGTTTCACTTTCCACGTCCACTGCACGGCAGTATGTAAAAACGCACTGGCAGGTTGCGCGTTGCTGCGAATGCCAACCGCACTCGCAATCATTTGTTCACACTGGCTATGACCAGCGGCTTCATCAAGTTGCGGCCACAGATTTAGTTGCAGTACACCTTCGTTGCGACCACGGAATAAGGCCAGCGCACGGTGCGATGGAATATTTTTCCAACTTTCTTGGTAATCAAAATAATCGCGAAATTTAGCGCCTTCCTGCTCTTTACCGGCAATCACGGTGCTTTTTAGCACAGCATCTTGCGCCAGCTGGCGACGCAAAGCCGCCAGGAGCTCGGCGTTTTCCGCAAAGCGTTCCATTAAAATATAACGAGCGCCTTCCAGTACCGCTTTGACATCGGCATAGCCTGCATCCGCATTGAGGTAGGAAGCTGCGACCAGCTCCGGTGTTTGACTGGGGTCGTCCAGCAGTAAATTTGCCAGCGGCTCTAAACCTGCCTCAATCGCCATTTGCCCTTTGGTACGACGCTTGGCTTTGTAAGGCAGATATAAATCTTCCAACCGCGTTTTATTGTCAGCTTGTAAAATAGCGGCTTCGAGCTCAGCGGTCAGTTTACCTTGTTCCCGAATCGTATTAAGAATGACATGGCGGCGATCTTCAAGCTCGCGCAAATATGACAAACGCTGGTCCAGCAAGCGCAGCTGCGTATCATCCAAGCCGCCGGTGACTTCTTTACGATAGCGGGCGATAAATGGCACTGTTGCACCTTCATCCAACAGCGTAATAGCCGCCTGTACCTGTTCGGCCCGGGCATTAATTTCGGTGGCGATTTGTTGGGTAATAAACGACATGAAAAATTCCTTGTGGTTTGGCAGCATCGATGCCGCTCGTCGCCGTTAAAAAACAACGTATTGTCGCTGTTTAAGCGTTAAAAATCTATTGTCTGCCATCAGAGGGTACATCAGTGCCCTGAATGATGCAGCAAGCGTCACGACACCCCGTCACCGTACATGTCTCGGTTGTGACTTCATTCAACGTATGGTGTTATACCGTTGGCCATGGTGTATAGCGGATCTCATTGATAGTCCAGCGTTTTAGTCCGCCAGGCGTAGGGACATCGACATCGTCATCAACCGTTTTTTTTAACAAAGCGCGCGCCATGGGGGCATCGATAGAAATGTAGTCGAGCCGGCCATAAATTTCGTCCGGGCCCACAATGCGAAAGCGTAAACAATCGCCAGCATCGTTTTCAATTTCCACCCAAGCACCAAAAAACACGCGGCCTTGCTGGACGGGATCGTAATCGACCACTTTCAATTCTTCCAATCGCTTGCGTAGATAGCGTACGCGGCGGTCAATTTCACGCAATAATTTCTTGTTGTATTGATAGTCGGCGTTTTCGGATCTATCGCCGAGGCTGGCGGCCCATGCCACCTTTGCCGTCGTATCCGGCCGTTTAACACGCCACAGATGGTGTAATTCTTGCTGTAATAGGTCAAACCCTTCGCGGGTGATAAGAGCGGTTTTCATCGCAGTGATTCAGAATGGTTGTGTCAACTCGAGGTTTCTTTATACGCTGCCCACCTTTTATTGCAAGGGAAATGACATAACTACAACATTTTTGTCGGTAGCTTTAGATATATCAATAAAATAAATCTTTAAAAATCATTTATTTAAAATTTATTTTCGCATCTAGCTATCGCTGTAATCTAGCTGTAACAAAAATGTGCTGGCTAAAGTGTCAGGCGGCTGACTATAGTGTGATTAAGGTGTGTAACCGATAACGTAAGCTGACAACTGCAGAGTTCTAATCAAGTCCCTGTGCTTGCTATCGAATGGACGCAGTAAACAGCTGATTCTTTCTTAGCGTTGCCCAATGATGTCCGTTGCACGTTTTTGCTGGCTCAGAGCAACGTCTAAACAAGCCGATGTGAAGGGGTATTGTGATGAAACATTTAACGAAATTTTTGGTTTTAGGTCTAGGTTTGAGCTTAGTCGGTTGTGCGCATCAGCCAAGCAACCAGCCAACATTTGAAGTGGATAAAGAGCAGCTGAGCAAAGCTGAAAACAACAAAAAATTAAATAGTCATTTGGCGCATGTCGTTTGGTTGAATCCTCCACTGCGTCGGGTTGAATCACCTGTGGCACATGAAACACCGCAAGAGTAAGTGTTGGTGCATCTGAAAAATAGATGATACGTGCGGTAGTGTTGCGTCTTTCGAGAACTCTGTCCTTAGTGTCATGGTACCGTAGCGGTCAGGGTGGACCCGCGGTGGCCGTGACCGCTTTTAGCTTTTCATGTATGGTTTGTCTTTTTTGACATATCAAATTTGTTTCGCTGTACAAATATACCTCTCCGCGTCGCATGGTCTCCCACCACAACACAAATTTTCGAAGCCTCATTTTGATGAAGGTCACGTTTGGTCTTGATGTTGAAGTTTACAATATGGATGAATTTTCATAGTGCTGCTGGATTAACGATGTGAACGTCGAGTGGCAGACCGCGGTTAACTATCAGTTTTAGAAAAGTTTTGTAACACTGTTCAGTGTAACTAAGCGTCGATCGTGGGTTGTTTTGGTTTATAGTAGATAAAACGTTAACACTGAGATCGCTGCGGATGCAAACACAAGAAACCACCAAAATTCTGGTCGTGGATGACGATATTCGCTTACGGGCATTATTAGAGCGCTATTTGGTCGAGCAAGGCTATATTGTGCGTGCTGCGGGCAATTACGAGCAGATGTGCCGCTTAATGGAGCGGGAGAACTTTCATCTATTAGTATTAGATTTAATGTTGCCAGGTGAGGATGGTTTGTCGATCTGCCGCCGTTTACGACAGCAAAACAATGAAATTCCGATCGTGATGCTGACCGCCAAAGGCGATGAAGTCGATCGGATCATTGGTCTTGAAATGGGCGCCGATGATTATCTACCCAAGCCGTTTAATCCACGCGAATTGTTGGCGCGGATCCGCGCCGTGTTGCGCCGTAAAGGTAAAGAATTACCGGGCGCGCCGACCCAAGAAGAAACCTTGGTTGAATTTGGTCCTTTTGTGTTTAACCTCGCCACGCGCGAGATGAAACGCGGCGATGAATCCATGCCTCTGACCAGTGGCGAGTACGCGGTGCTCAAAGTCTTGGTTTCGCACCCTCGAGAGCCACTTTCCCGTGATAAGCTGATGAATTTAGCGCGGGGGCGTGATTATTCCGCCATGGAGCGCAGTATAGATGTGCAAGTGTCTCGGCTACGTCGGATGATTGAAGATGATCCGGCTTCGCCGCGCTATATTCAAACCGTCTGGGGGCTGGGTTATGTATTTGTGCCTGATGGCACCTCAAGTAAATGAGTTTGTTACCGCGTAGTGCCTTTGGCAAGACGGTGTTTTTAATTGCCGTCTTGTTATTAATTAATCAATTGGTGTCATACGTGATGGTTACCATGTATGCCATCAAACCCACCTTGCAGCAAACCAATCATCTTATTGCCAAGCAAATTCGTGTGATTTATATGGATTTTGCGCCCAGCGATGCGTTGATTTCTGCCGAGCTGAGTCGGCGTTTTCAGGCGGCAACCGGTATTGATGTGTATACCGAGCGTGATGCGATGCGACATGGTTTAGCAGATGCCATTTACTATCAGTATTTTAGTGATGAAATGTCGCGTGAATTGGGTGGGCCGACCGAAGTTCGCATTGAGCAGCATGCCGAATTTGCCTATTGGGTGCGGGCACCGCAAGCGCCTTCCTATTGGATCCGTATCCCACTGACAGGGCTGAATGAAACCGATTTTAGTCCACTGCGGATTTATATTCTATTAATAGGTATTTTGAGTGTGGCGGGGGGCTGGTGGTTTTCTCGGCAGCTTAATAAGCCACTACAGCGGTTACAACAAGCGGCGCTGCAAGTCAGTCGTGGCGATATTCCAGAACCCTTGCCAGAAACTGGCTCGACAGAAATCATTGCGGTGACCCAGGCGTTTAATCATATGGCGCAAGGGATCCGACAATTGGAGAAAGACCGAGCGTTAATGATGGCGGGGGTGTCGCATGACCTGCGTACACCTTTAACACGTATCCGTTTGGCGAGTGAGATGATCTCAGAGCAAGATAGCTGGGTGCGCGATGGCATTGTGACCGATATCGAAGATATGAATGCCATCATTGATCAATTTATTGATTACATCCGACACCATAAAGAAGAAGCGTTAAGTCAGCAAGATTTAAACAGTTTAGTGTTAGAGCAAGTCACGCCAGAGCGGATCCAACACCGTGACCTTGTACTTGATATAGCGCCTGATATGCCACCGGTAGCGCTACGCACCATCGCTATCAAACGGGTGATCGCGAATATGGTGGCGAATGCGCTGAAATATTCCTCTGGCGCTTTGGAGATAAGCACTTTTGTGGATAGCAAACGACAATGGGTCGGGGTGTCATTACGCGATCATGGCCCTGGCATTCCACCGCAGGACATTCAGCGCATGTTTGAGCCATTCACGCAAGGTGACAGCGCTCGCGGTAGTAGCGGCTCTGGCTTAGGCCTGGCGATCATTCGGAAAATTATCGATATGCATCAGGGCCGAGTCAGCATGTACAACCATGCTGATGGCGGTCTGGTGGTCACCATCCAATTACCCATAACAGCAAAAGAGCTATCGCGTTAGCCTTTACAACTATCTATGCCGATACAAGGCGAGTGTGCTGACTGCAATCATGCAGCCTGGTTGATGGCATAGACGATGGCGACGACCATAAAAAAAGCCCCTCGATGGATTGGGGCTTTTTTCTATATAGTTTTAGCTTGGCGTCGTAGCCATCCGCCTAATTAGGCTTTTGGACCTGCGTTACGAATGGCTTCTGAAACATCGTATTTCTTGAAGTTATTCGCAAATTCCGTAGCTAACTTACTGGCATATTGATCGTAAGCCGCTTTATCGGCCCATGTATCGCGTGGGTTCAATAGATTGCTATCAACACCAGCGACAGCCACAGGGATATGTAGGTTCAACTGTGGTAAATGTACAGTTTCAACCTTGGCCAACTCACCAGAGACGATCGCATCAATGATGGCGCGCGTGGTTGGAATGTCAAAACGCTTACCCACACCGTGTGGACCACCAGTCCAACCGGTATTGACCAAGTATACTTTGCTGTTGAATTCGCGGACGCGTTTCATTAACAGCTCAGCATAAACGCCGGCTGGGCGTGGGAAGAACGGTGCACCAAAACAAGTGGAGAAGGTTGATTCAATGGCAGCCGTTGAGCCGATTTCCGTAGAGCCAACTTTCGCGGTATAGCCACTGAGGAAGTGATAAGCGGCTGCTTCTTCCGACAGCAATGAGACTGGAGGCAATACACCGCTGACGTCACAGGTCAAGAACACGACAGCGCGAGGTTCACCGGCGCGGTTTTCTAACACGCGTTTTTCAACGTGCGCCAATGGGTAAGCGGCACGACTGTTTTGCGTTAAGGTCGCATCTTTGTAGTCTGGTGTGCGGTTATCGTCCAGCACCACGTTTTCTAAAATCGTACCGAAGCGAATCGCATCCCAAATAACAGGTTCGTTTTTCTTCGATAAATCAATACATTTAGCGTAGCAGCCGCCTTCAATGTTAAAGACGCTACCTGGTGCCCAACCGTGTTCATCATCACCGATCAGGAAGCGTTTTGGATCGGCGGATAACGTCGTTTTACCGGTACCTGACAAACCAAAGAATAAGGTGACATCCCCAGCTTCACCTACGTTGGCAGAGCAGTGCATGGGCAACACACCTTTGGCAGGTAACAGGAAGTTTTGAACAGAGAACATCGCTTTTTTCATTTCACCGGCGTAACGCATGCCCGCTAATAATACTTTGCGCGCAGCAAAGTTGATCATGACGGTGCCGTCGCTGTTGGTACCATCGCGCTCAGGCTCACACACAAAACCTGGGACGTTCAGGATCTGCCAGCTGTCTTTGCCGCCTTTGTTCCATGTTTCAGGCTGGATAAACAGGTTTTTGGCAAAAATGTGTTGCCATGCCGTTTCTGTAGTCACGACCACTGGCAGGTAATGTGCTGGATCGGCGCCCACTTCTAAGTGCGATACAAAGTGTTCACGATCAGAAATATAGGTGGCGGCTTTATCCCACAAGGCATTAAACACGGACTCAGCAACAGGCTGGTTTACATTACCCCACTGAATATCTTGTTCAGTGCTGGCTTCACGCACGATAAAACGATCTTTCGGCGAGCGACCCGTCCGATGACCCGTTTTGACCACTAAAGCGCCGTTGTCGGCTAAGGTTCCTTCCTGACGACGGATGGCGTGTTCAACCAAATCAGCGACAGATAAATCAACATGACGAATTGTTTGGGTGGTCATGAGTGGCAGACTCCTAAGGGTACAGAAGTTATGTTGTAGGGCATGTAATGCTTTCACGCATTCTACCGCAATTTATGCATTGCAGCGACACTTTATTGCACAACAAATGCAACAAAAATCAAATATGCAAGCTTTTTCGTAACTTTACGCATATTTATGCATGTAAACTGCGCTATATTTCAGCATTTTCTGAAAGTGATGTTGCCTTACTTACAGAATTGATCACAAATTTTGGTTGAGCATCCGTTGACGTGGATATGACCCGTGCTGGATTTGAGCATGTGGTGACATCTGTTCGATAGATCTAGCGCTGGGATGTTGCTGCATAGCGCAGGGCGAGTGCGCATAATTTGGCATTGCCGGTTCTAACGCTGGTGTTCACAACCTTCCCTAGGTTGTGAAAGCCGAGCCATAAAAAAAGCCACAGCATAAAATGGCTGTGGCTAGGTTGGATGTAGCAAGTGAGCAAACGACGTCGCGAATGCTGTTTGGCACCGCGACTAGAAGGCGCGACTAATATCCAATAGTGCTGGTGTATCAAAATGATAGGTCGTGTTGCAATAATCGCAGGTGATATCCAATTTACCCTCGGCAATATGCTCTTCAACGATATCTTTCCCAAGGCTCATGATGGCGCTTTCGCATTTTTCCCGCGAGCAACCACACACAAAACGTACCGGTTGCGGCGGAAACACTTCCACCACTTCTTGGTGGAAGAGCCGATACAGTAAAGTTTCACTATCAAGACTCAGCAGCTCATCGGCAGTAATGGTATCGCTTAATGTCGTGATATCGGCAAAATCAAGTTTGGCTTTGTCGGCATCGACCGGTAGCACTTGCAATAGCAAACCGGCGGCTTTGCTTTGTTCGGCATTGATATCGGTTGCCAAATAGATCCGCGTTGGCAATTGTTCAGACTGCGCAAAATAAGCTTCGAGGGCATCGCTAAGTTTATCGCCGACCAGCGGGATAATGCCTTGATAACGCTCACCTTGGTCTGGCGTGATGGTGACCAACATATGGCCATTGCCAATCAGCGATTTAAAATCATCCTGTTGGATTTCTTTTTGCAGCCGCACCATACCGCGAAATTCTTGATTGTGACTGCCGTTGACGGCAACAAAGCGCACTGGACCATCGCCTTGAATTTGCACAGCGATTTGCCCTTCAAACTTAATGGTCGCCGTTAACAAACTCGTGGCAGCCACCAGTTCGGCCAATAATTGTTTGATAGGTTGCGGATAATTATGATTTTGTAACATTTGCGCCAAGCTATCTTGAACTTGGACCACTTCGCCGCGAACATCTTTTTGCTGAAACAAAAAGCGAACTAACTGATCATGATGTGACATAACAACCTCGGTGCTGTGGTGGCTGTGCTACTTATCGATTGCGCTTTATTGCTGCGCTTTAAGTAACAACAGCTGGCGCCGCATTTTTTTATCGGGTTTGGTGTCCGGATGCGGCGCAAATAATGCGTTTAATTTACGCAGTTCTGCGCGTTCTTGCCGCTGGGCGATGCTCTCGGCGGTCTCTTGGTATAAGGCTTGCGCCAATGGCGCCGACAAACGCTGCTCTGACATGCCAAGGACGATGACGGTTTTTTCATCGCTGCCTTGACTCAGCCGAATCGTAGCGCCAAGCTCGACGGACTTACTGGCTTTGCAGCGCTGGCCATTATAATGCACTTTGCCACCTTCGATCATGTCTTTTGCCAAGGCACGAGTTTTATAAAAGCGGCAAGCCCAAAAGCTATATGTCTCGAAATTTGTATCCATTCTACTAGCTGTAGAAGATAAGTTATTGCAATTGATGATATTTATCGGATTGTCTATCTCGAAAATACATACATTTTTTATGATACAATTTTTTCTCGTAATGTTGAGTCAAACGTACAGAGTTAAGGATACAAATTTCAAGATTCCAGGTCTAAGACCTCAGAACGATTTTTCAGAGAAATAGCCCCAAAAAGCCGAACACATCAGCAACGGTTGATGATTATGTTTGTTGCGATTTAAGAAACAGCAATTGTCGCCGCATTTTCTTATCAGGCTTGGTATCAGGATGTGGAGCGTAAAGTTTGTTCATTTTACGAAGTTCGGCCCGTTCCAAACGTAAAGTCTGGCTTTCGCTGGTTTCCTCGTATAACGCCTGAGCGAGAGGTGCTGCAAGTCGTTTGTCTGATAAACCTTTTACAATGATTGTTTTTTCATCATCACCCTGTGTGAGTTTAATGGTTGCACCGACTTCAACCATTTTGCTTGCTTTGCTGCGCTGACCATTATATTGGACCTTGCCACCCTCAATCATGCTTTTTGCTAAAGTTCTAGTTTTATAGAATCTTGCAGCCCACACCCAGCTATCCAAGCGAACGGAATCAACACTATCTTTGCTCATAAATCCTCAAACAACCGATCTGAATATGCAGCCAAGGCTCTACCTTGATTATACATGATGCGGAATTAAAGAGTTATTTTGACTTGCGGAGGATGGCTGATATTAGGTTAAAAATTCAACGTCTCCAAAGTGCCAATTGCTGACATTTCAGTTTTTCACATCGAACGTCTGCTTTTGGATGCAAAGCGGAATGCAATGAAAAAGCCTTCCTCATTTTGTGTGTTTTTTGAGCTTTATTTTCGAGAGCTTTGCATCTATACCAAGTGACTTCACCCTGTGGTTTCTCAAAAAATCGGGAGGTCATCATGGAAAAACGTGTTGCATGGAATAAGGGCCGGATCATCGGTCAGAAGGCTCCATTGAAACAGCAAGAGATCTGGGCTATTCGAACCAGGCTCGAAATTGCAAAGAACACTCGTGAATTGGCGTTATTGAATTTAGCGATAGATTCCAAGTTGCGCGGCTGCGATTTAGTATCGCTGAAGGTGAAAGGAGTTGTCACATAT
>Ga0075154_10001265_pt1 | contig 18520 bp, 14 predicted proteins | sample JI71714BDNA_FD_70965 | JGI IMG/M metagenome (GOLD analysis project Ga0075154, IMG submission 70965) | Wastewater effluent complex algal communities from Wisconsin, to seasonally profile nutrient transformation and Carbon sequestration -... | ecosystem: Engineered > WWTP > Effluent > Algae...
TGCGTCAATGAAAGAGGCAGCGTAAAACGCTGCCTCAGCCAACATTAAAAGAAACTTAATGTGGAACAAAACACCAAGTTTCTCTTACTTGGCTCCGTCGACTTTAGCTTTATTTATGGTATATTCAGCTACTTGAGTTCCTTGCACCAATCCAGCTTCTGAGTCAAAACGGTAATGAATCCCGCCATATATTCTAGACTCTGCTGCTTCGAGTGCCCAAGCATCTACAAATGACTTTTCGGCTGGGAAAATGTATCCTAGTACGGCTGCAGCTGCTGCTGAAAATGTACTATGACCAGACGTATAACTTGGAAAATTGGGTGTACCCAAAATACCCTTAAATCCTGGAATGGCTTCGATTGGTCTCGGATAATGGTAATAATATTTGGCGTCCCAACAGCTAATACCAGCGTCTTGCACAGCCATATTCATATATGCCAACGTTCTAGCAGACCTTAATGGGTTAAGTTTATATTTCACTAAATAATCAGAAGCCAATTTATTCCAATGTCCTGGAGGTGTCGTGGTACTAAAACCATCAGACCACCAATTGGCTATCTTTCTTTGTTCGGTAGTGATATTGTCAGCAATGTTTTTTAATTCATCTGCTGCTTTATTAAACTCCGCAGAACCAATTGCTGGCGGAACTGGTGGACGCACGTCTACCAAATCAGTAACATTCCATGTTTTTACTTTGCCAAATAATGGTGTCAAACCTACTGGTCTGACTGGAGACTCTTGATTGGTCCACTGCCAACCGAATCTTACAAAAGCTGCATTTTTGATAGAATCAGAAATAGGTTTTGGCGTTTGGGCAAATTTCATACCATCGCCTGCTGCTCTTTGCAATAATACTTTTGCTACGCCCCTACCTAAAGAGTCACCTGCAGTAACATCGCTTTGAACATGCAGCCCTGACAAAATCAAAGCTTCTTTAGCTTCATCTGATTTTGATTTTAGATATTCTTTTTCTAAAGGGAACATTGCCGATAGTATCTCTCTGGATACCGCGGCTACCACTGCACCATCAGAAGGATATGATGGTAAGTCTGAAGTAGGCAAAGACTGTTTAATGGTGCCATCATTTTTATGCAAAGCTGGTCTGCCAAACTTATATTTGTAATGCCAAGTTGCAATCAATGCATCAAACTGTGCCACACTCATGTATGCATATGCTCTTGACGAGTACGGTGGATGCGCAAATGGAAAATATGGAAATTTACCAGGATTAGCGGGATCTGGCAAAGTGTATGTACCATCAGCATTTGGCGGTGGTATAAGATTGTACTTTGCAGCCAATTCTCTTGCGATTTCATTCCATCTTACGATAGGATTGTTGCCCCAATATTTCACTGCATCCTCATCATCCGCTGTCATTGATGCTATTGCAGCTTTTGCAGCAGCAATTTCATTTTTGTATGCATCAGAGTTAGGGTCAGTCGGTGCATCTATTTTGATTTGTTCTACACTTGCCATGTGCACTTGTTTCCAAGTACCACCATCATCATCCAATCCTGCAAAAGAATAAGGCTCGAAAGCTACAAATCGAGGTAGATCTTTTTCGCAACTTTGTGTGAAGATTATAATTGACAATAATCCAAAAAGAAAACAAAATCTATATATATATTTATTAAAGGTCATTTTGATAAGATTTAGGTTGAGATAAAGATTAAGGCTAAGGTTGAGATTGTGGTTTTTTAAGCATAAACTGATAGGTCAGTCCTCCTGAGATAATAGTAGATTTGCCAACATTTCTCCCTGAAACTACGTCTGTGTAACCTACCACAATACTCATTCCTTTCAATACAGATGGAAAATATCTCAATCTTCCATTGATGGTTGCCATGTCCATTTTATTGGTAGGTTGACCAGCATTTTGTCTTCTGATATCATCTCCTGAAAAAGAAGTCTGAGTGACATATCCAGCTTCAAGTTGCAAAGACTTTTTGAATAGCCAGCCTCCCAATGCCAATTCAGCATTAGAAGCGCTGGGTACATCCATGGTAGTGGTGTAAAATGATCCATCAGCATAATAATAATCTCTTTCAGCCTCCGTAGTAGTGCGATGTAGGTAGGCATAGCTTCCACGTAGATATATACCTGATTTGTGTTCGTATTTTGCGATCCCTCTTATTGAAAATTCCTGAGTACCAAGACCAAGACTGAAGGGCATGTAATCCGAAAGATAAGAAGATACTGGCAAGCTAAATCCTCCAGTTACGAAAGTAGACAATGACCCTGATTCTTTTTTAATCTCATATGGTGCATACTTCGCAAAAATACCGAAGTCTTGCAGTCCTGATGCACCTACCATTTGTCCACCTGAAGCTTCAGTGGTAACATAAGGTAATGCAGCAATGATGTTAAACTTATTTGTGATTCCATAAGCCATCATAGGCAAAATAGTATTTCTTGTCAAAACACCTATATTTTTATTCTCTCTCAGAAGACTTCCCTCCCAATATTCATCCCAAGTATCATGTTGATAAAGAAGTGCAATACAGAGTTCATTTTTTTCCATCATGAGAGCATCGGAAGGTGTTTGTGCTTTAAGTAAATTGACAGTACCAATTAAAAAAACTAGAAAAAGAAAATAATAAATTTTAAATCTCATTGTGTTGGTTTTAATAGTGAAGAGATGGCTAAATACTTAAAAAAATATCCAAAATCTCCCAAAAGAAATTGGCATTTGATTAAATAAAAATTGTAAAGTGGAAAATAAAATATAATCGTATTTTTGACCCACATTTTAATAACGCAGCAAAAATACTGAATATATGGAAATTTCCAATAAAACGGAATATTTTTTTGGAAATAATCTTAGATTTCTACGGAAGTCTAAGAAAATGACACTTTTAGGTCTCAGCGAAACGCTAAAAATAAGCAAAAGCGCCATTTCAGACTATGAAATTGGCAAAACACTTCCTGGATTGGATGTTGTTCAGAAATTTAGTGACTTCTTTGAAATTCCGATAGACGATCTCTATAATTCCGACATACCGGAATTTTATAAAAAAGGCGGTTTGAAAATCAAAAAAAGAAAGGCATTAAATATAGATAATGAAACTGCAGCTGAATTTGAAAATGAAAAATATAGCTTTAATATTAAACTGTTAAACCAAAAATTAGAAAGTACACAATTGCAAATACAAATGCTAAAGCAACTTCTTGACAGTAGGGAAGCAGAGAACAAAACATTAAAAATCAACATTAAACTGCTAGAAGAGCAATTGAAAAACTTTAGCTAAATGACTCATCTGTCAGTCTAATTCATAAGGTTTTAATGTACCTTTATCAAATTGCTCCTTCGTCTTAGAGAAGATATTATGGATAAGCTCATTTACTTCAGACTCCGAACTTTTATTTCCAGCCATATTATCAATAAGATGTAGTATTTTTGCCTGAGTTTTTAAAATAACAGCAAGTGTGACTTGGTTTTCAACAATCTGTTTTTGATTTTTTATGATATTAATCTGATTATTGACAATGACATCTTGATTTCTGATAATAAGACTTTGATTCTGAACCACAAGATCTTGGTTTTCAACCTTGTTTTTCTGATTTTCCATCAAAATGTTGAAATTCTCAAATAGATTGATCTGTATGTTTTTGATATATTCTTGTTCTTCTTGTAGTTTTTCTATCAATTTTTCTGGATTATCCATATAGTTGTGTTTGATTTTAATATTGAAACCGTAAAATTAGTTTTTTAATATATAATTGTCATAAATTGAATTATAAAAATTATCCTTTAATATATTGGACGTATTTGGTAGTCGTACTAGCTATTTGGTTTTGGTTTATGATAGAAAACGATAAGTTCTATATTCTACAAGACAATCTTGCTGTTATGATCACCATGGTTTTTGGTTCGTTTATAGCCGGCTCTAGTCCTGAAGGTAGTGCATCGGTAGCTTACCCTATTTTTACTTTATATTTGGGCATAATACCTGATGTCGCTAGAAATTTCGCATTTGCTATCCAAAGTATTGGCATGACAGCAGCATCTATTTATATTCTCAATAAAAAAATCCCCTTGGATTGGAACTACATTATTTATGTGACTTTGGGTGGTCTATTTGGTTTGATTTTGGGTACCTATTACTTAGTTCCATTTGTACTTCCGGTCTATGCAAAACTCATTTTCGTTTCACTATGGTTAGCATTTGGAATTGTCTTATTTTTAGAAAACAAAAAAAGTCAAAGAGTCATCTTCGAAAAGATCATAGATTTCAGAAATATGGACATTATCAACTTGTTAGTTTTTGGATTTATCGGTGGTGGCATTTCATCTCTGTTTGGTACAGGAATCAATATTTTTACTTTTTGCTTTTTGGTCATTTATTACAAAGTAAATGAAAAAGTAGCTACACCATCTTCTATCATCATAATGACCGTGGAGACCATAGCAGGATTTGCACTCCATGCTTTTATCTTAGAGGATATTGTGACACAAACCTATGATATGTGGCTAAGCTGCATACCTATTGTTATCTTTTTTGCCCCTCTGGGTGCCTATTTGGTACACAAAATATCGAGACAAACATTTACGACATTTCTTTATGTGATATTCTTTGTCCAATATATAGGCGCTATGATTGTCATAAAACCCGATTTCCCAAAATCTATTCTTTCTTTGGGAATTATAATTTTCGGATTGATATTTTTCAAATATATTAGTTCATTGACCCGAAATCCTATTCAGCCTGTAGAGAAGAACAACCATTAGCTTTGATATACGCTGCGAGACGGTCCGTGAATTCTTTTTGTTCATCATGACCTGATAATTTATTGGTCAGAATATCATCTAGTTTCACTTTAATGGAATCAGCTAATACTAAACTAGTGTTTTTTATCTCACTTATAGCTATTTTAAGAGAGTCAATTTCCTTCTTTTTATCAATGGAATCAATTTCTATACTTCTTAGATGATCGGCCATTTGGAATCGTTTATCTTTCAAAACTATCGCCCGACACTGAATATCAGCAAATTCAGTAATTAATTTATCGTAATCAACTTGCTCCTTACATGAAGCTAAATGGATAATAATAAGGAGATAAATAAATTTATATTTGTTCATGACTTAACCTATTATTTGATATCAAAAAACACACATATTACAATCCTATGAAGTAATATTATACATAGGATTGGATGTAAAATGTACATTTATTAGTTTACAAACCTTGGCCATTCTAATTCTTTATTGATATTGTCCCCGATTGCTCTACCTACCTGTAAACCTTTTGAGTTGTCAATAGGATAATGGATGCCACCATACAATCTGCTACTCGCACATTCTTCCGCCATTTCATCGAAGTTTGAATAACTACGGGCAAAGAAACCATACTGCAACTGACTATAGTCCGTAAATGAATAATCACCGCTCCCATCTGTAAATAATGATGTCAGAATACGAGATCCTGCTCCTATCTCACAAGAGTGACCAGAAGTGTAAGCAGGAAATGGTGGGGTACCAATGACTGTATTAAAACTTGGGTCAATATGTCTTTTTATGTATGTCACAGGTCTGAGTAGGACGTAATCATATTTACCTTTCCAGCAAGATATAAATGCATCATTTCCTGCAAGACACATCTTGGCAAACGCCATACTTGACTTAGCTAGCGTAGCTCTTTCTTCTTTTAATATTTGTGCTAGAATATTAAATGTGTGCCCAGCTGGTGTACAAGTTGCAAATGGATCATCTGCCCAGTATTTTGCTATTTCTATTTGTTCAGCTGTATTATTTTTAACAGTATTGTAAACGACCATTGCTTCTTTATAAAATTCAGAACTAGGGTCTATTGAAAAAGGCATGTGACCTGCTGGCTGTGTCTTAGCAATATTTGATAAAAGGAAAGGTCGATTTTTACCCCATTTTGGGCTCAATGGATTGGTAACGGCACCGGTAGGGACCCAGCAATAAGGATCATTTGGAATTGAAAAAGGCAGTTGAAATGGATCAAGATATGATTCATGTCCTCCATCTGTTTTTGAATAAGCATAAACCACTTCTGCTACTTGATAGCCATATTCTTGAGACCTTGAAACAATAGCTGCATCTTCATTTTCAGAAAGTGCCGCGTGTGTAGATGTCTCGATACTATCTATTGTTACACGGTTGACAGCAGTCAAGTTTTTGTCAAACATATACTTCATAATTCTAGCCGTAGCAGCATTAGATGCGATAGCCCAATTATACTTTTGACCACTAATAACTTCTGGTAATTGATAAGAGTCAAAGCCGTTTAACTGATTTTGTAGACTTGTTGCACCTTCTATTCCATGGACCACAGCCTCGTATCCAGCTATACCTATATAACCATAAGCTCTAGCAGTTTGTGGAGGAAAAAACCCTTGCGTGGTTTTGGCAGTTTTACAAATTTGATTGTAATATGCAAAAAGAAAATCTGCATTGTACTCATCTGTAAATTTACTATTTTGTACTACCGAGTCTGTCGTACATGAAGCAATGAATAACAATAAAGTACCAAAAACTAAAAATTGGGAAGTCTTACGCTTCACAATACATCCTGTCTGTTGTAAAGATATCATATCAAAGATTTTTATATTATCAATTATTTTAAAGAAGATTTAAACAAAACATTATTTACAAATTACATATTGCAAATATGTTTAATACGTAAAGCAATGATCATGCCAAAATTTGCCCAAAAACAAAAAAGGCGATAGAACACAATGTTCCACCACCTTTTTTTATACTAATTAGACAAAATACTACAAAGTCCCTCTCAACTCTTGTTCTCTTTCTATAGCTTCGAATAAAGCTTTAAAATTTCCTTTACCAAAAGATTTTGCACCATGTCTCTCTATGATTTCGAAGAAAACTGTTGGTCTATCTTGAATAGGTTTTGTAAATATCTGTAATAAATAACCTTCTTCATCTCGATCTACTAAGATATTCATTCGTTTCAACTCATTAATGTCTTCTTTTATCTCCCCTACTCTTTCTAATACCGTATCGTAATAATTGTCAGGTACATATAAAAATTCGATGCCATTATTTCTTAATGATTCTACTGTGTGAACGATGTCGTCTGTAGCAATAGCTATGTGCTGAACACCTGCTCCACGGTAAAAATCAAGATACTCTTCTATTTGAGATTTCTTCTTACCTGCGGCAGGCTCATTTATAGGGAATTTGATAAATCCATTTCCATTACTCACCACTTTACTCATCAGCGCTGTGTAATCTGTAGATATATCTTTATCATCAAAAGTTACTAAAAGCTTGAATCCCATAACTTCTTCATAAAACTTTACCCATTTGTTCATTTGACCTAACTCTACATTGCCGACACAGTGATCTACATATTTAAATCCAAGAGAGTTTATTTTGACCAAACTTGATTTTGGCATATATCCAGGCAAGAAGACGCCATTATACTCACTTCTTTCTATTATAGTGTGAATTGTGTCACCATAGGTTTTGATAGCGGCCATCATTACATAGCCATGTTCATCTTCTACTTTAATAGGCTCAAAAGCACTTTCTGCACCACGTTCTATCGCTTTGTGGTATGCATCGGTAGCGTTATCAACCCATAGGGCAAGTACTTTTACCCCATCACCATGAAGTGCAACATGTTTCATGATTTCATGATCAGGCGAAAATGCAGAAGTAATGACAAATCTTATTTTACCTTGTTTTAATACATATGAAACGACATCTCTTGATCCAGTTTCAGGACCTTTGTAGGCAATCAATTCAAATCCAAAACAATGCTGATAAAAAAGACTCGTTTGTTTGGCATTACCAACATAAAATTCGATAAAATCTGTACCATTTATCGGAAATGTATCCGTACTAGTGGCAGACTGTGGCATCGTGGAAGTATTCATTATTTTTAATTTTATTTATGATCAATTATTTTTTAAACCTTAAACTTTACATCTTAAACATTACACCTTAAACATTAAACTAATAAACATCATAGCCAACTAAGTGCATATTGATCATCTTCGATCTCTGCAGCGTAGGTGGTCATAAGTAATGGTTTGAATGTATCTACCATAACCGCAAGTTCATGTGTTTCCTTTTTGCCGATACTTTTTTCAGCAGTTCCAGGATGTGGTCCATGAGGAATACCACCCGGATGTAAGGTGATTTGCCCTTTGTCCACATGTTTTCTACTCATAAAGTCACCATCTACATAATAAAGTACTTCATCACTATCTATATTACTGTGATTGTATGGTGCTGGTATCGCTAATGGGTGATAATCATACAATCTTGGGACAAAAGAACAAATTACAAAATTTCTAGTTTCGAAAGTTTGATGGATAGGAGGTGGCAAATGGACACGACCTGTGATGGGTTCGAAATTGTGTATTGAAAAAGCATAAGGGTATAAAAACCCATCCCAACCGACTACGTCAAAGGGATGGGCTTTATAATGGTAAGGGTAGAGGTTGTCTTGTTTTTTGATGTACAGAAGAAAATCTCCTTTTTCATCGTGTGTGACTAGTACATTTGGCTTCCTGATATCACGCTCACAGAATGGAGAATGTTCCATCAATTGCCCGAAGTCATTTCTATAACGCTTAGGTGTAAGAATGGGAGCGGTAGACTCTACTATAAAAAGCCTATTTTCAGTGGTATCGAATTGTAATTGGTAGATAGTACCTCGTGGTATGACTAAGTAATCTCCATATTCAAATCTAATATCACCATACATTGTCTTGAGCGTACCTGTGCCAATATGGACAAATATACATTCGTCAGCATCAGCATTTTTATAAAAATAATCAGTCATACTCATCCGTGGAGCTGCTAGAATGATACGACACTCATTATTGACAAGGACAGGTTTACGACTATTGAGAAAATCATCCTCTGGAGCTACATTAAATCCTTGTAAACTTCTGTGCTTTAGCTGTTTATCATGGATCGTTTTGGGAGCTACATTTACAGGATCACCAACTTGTGTAATCATAGTCGGTGGATAATTGTGGTACAATAACGAGTACATATCACTAAAACCTTCCGTGGAAAATAGCTGTTCGCTATACAAACTACCATCAGGTTTACGATATTGAATATGTCTTTTATGCGGTATATGGCCAAGTGAGTGATAATGCATATTAATTTTGTTTAGAGAGATTTTGGAATATTTTGTTCATAGTTTCTTCCAGCGCGATTAAGTCTTCATGAGCTATATCTGCATAAGCTTCCCTTCTGAATTCTTCTAATATTGGGATCACCATTTTGTATGTGTCTATTCCATTGTCAGTGAGCAAAATAGAGAACTTTCTTCTATCTAAGTGGTCAGCATCTCTACGTACAATATCTTTATTTACAAGGATATCTATAATTCTGGTGACTGTAGGAGCATCTTTAAAAGATAGCTCTGCAATTTGCTGTTGACTTAGGTTCTTATGTTTGAAAAGTAGTTGGATAATAATCCACTGATCTACTGTGATATCTATCTCAGGATGCATCATAAGAATCCTAGAGAAGCTGAGTTTCATGAGTTTTACCGTCTTTTCGATGGTAAAACCTGATACTTCAGGTTGTTTAATTTTATGTAGGGTGGCTTCCAAAACAAAAATTATTATTTAGTTAGTACACTAATTATGTGCAAAGCAACTATAATTTTTCTACATAGCCAAGTATTTGACATAAAAAGTTTTGGAAGGAATAAAATTTTGTAGGCGATGTATTATTTCTACTTAAGTTTATGAAGAAATACACCATGAAAAAGGTGAGAAATCAGCTTATAAATGACAAATAGTCATCATTTTGAAATGGAAAATTTAATTTAACACTTTTTTTTCCTGTTTTATATAATAATCCTTAATTTTGTCGTTAGAGAATACATTAATAAATACAAACATATTACAATATAATTAAATATGACAAAATTTAGCAAGCTACTTATCTTAACTTTGTCTCTGGTTACATGGATTACAGTCATTCAAGCCCAAACTAAATTTGGTAATGAATGGATAAATCCTGCCAAAACCTATTATAAGTTTAAAGTTGCTCAAGACGGCATGTATAGAGTCACCTATGAAGAGCTAGTTCAAGCAGGTTTACCAGCTGAATCGATCAAAGGAATAGATCTAAAATTATTTAATTATGGAAAAGAGCACGCTATTTATGTAAGTGATCCTAATGAGTTTAATGCAGGTGATTATATCGAATTTTATGGTGAGAGAAATACCATAGGATTGGATTCACTTCTTTACGAAGATTGGAAAACGGATCTTTTTAATCCAGAATATTCTGTAGTAACAGACACCAATGCCTATTTTCTGACTGTTTCACCTGAGACGAATAATCTGAGATACACACAAGTAAATCCGGACTACAATAATAACAATTTGACGCCATTTCCTTATTATCTGCATGAAGAGAAGGTGGTGTATAGTGGTACATTTTATAAAAACGTTGATGGACAAATTAGGTTTTCAAATTTTGAGCCAACAGAAGGTTTTGGTACTGGCGTACAACAAACTACAAATATCAATTTAAAAACTGACAAATACGTAGACGATGGACCTTTACCTAAAGTAAAATTTCGTCTAGGATTTAATAAAAACAAACCTAGGATAGATATTTATTGGAACAGCATTATAAAAGAAACTAAAGAATTAGATTCTGGAAAAACATATGAATTCTCATATGATATTGATAAAACTGAGATCAATTCATCAAACATATTAAAAATTACAAATACATACAGCCTAAATGATAAACATAGAATATCCTACGCATCTGTTGTTTATCCAAGAAGTTTTGATTTTGATAATAAATCTGAATATTTATTTAGAATTCCACGATCGACTACAAAACAATTTTTCGAAATTACTAACTTCAAAACAGACAATAACCCTTCTTATTTATATGATATTAACAAAAAAATAAGATACAATACAACCGAAACTAACAATAAGGTTTTGGCTATTGTAAATGCTTCGACAGACAATGACAATAAATTTATTCTTATAAACAGTGGTACTTTTAGATCGCTTGAGAAGATTTCAGTTTTTAAACCGAAAGCCTTTGGTAATAGTGACCAAGAATACATAATTATTTCAAATAAAGTACTATATTCTGAAGGCGTTGACTATGTAAATGAATATGCAGCTTATAGAAATAGTCAAATAGGCGGCGGATATAAAACCGAAATTGTAGAAATACAAGATGTATATGATCACTTTGGGTATGGTATTGACAGACATTTTATGGGAATTAAGCAGTTTGCTTCCTACATGCATACAAATTGGACAAGTGCGAAATTTGTATTTATGATCGGAAAAGGCGTAGAATATAATTCAGTAAGAACTTCTAATGACTATATTAATAATGTTAATAAATCATTCTTTATTCCCACTTTTGGGTTTACGGGATCTGACAATTTGTTATTTTCTGAGGGGAACTTTACGAATCCTTATTTTGCAATTGGTAGATTGGCTGCAACAACTAGTGATGATATTAAAAATTATCTTTCTAAAATAAAACAGCATGAATTAGCTCCTACATTACCACAAACTATTGAAGATAAATACTGGATGAAGAAAATATTACACTTAGGAGGAGGTAGTAACGCATCAGAACAAACTAATATCAAATCTAATTTGCTGAACTTAGAAAACATTATTAAAAATAATGCTTATGGAGGTAATATATTCTCTTTTTTTAAGACTAGTTCAGATCCTATTCAAATCTCGACTTCAGAGCAACTTCAACAACTTATCAACAATGGTGTTTCACTAATAACATTCTTCGGACATTCGGGCACAGGTACATTTGATTTTGCTATAGAAAATCCCAATAAATTTACAAACAATGGAAAATACCATGTAGTAAATTCATTAGGTTGTTATGCAGGAAATATTCACAGTACAGGATCTAGTATTAGCGAATCATTTGTCCTAGAAAAAGATAAAGGTGCAGTAGCTTTTATAGCTTCATCAGGCACGGCTTATGTTGATCCTTTATTTAACTACTCAAAAGCTTTATACCAATACCTTGGTGATGTAGAAAAGACTTATCCATTAGGTATGATTGTACAGTTAATTAATGAAAAAAACAGATTAGACTTCAGGAACGAAACAGTGACATTATATCAGCAGCTAACCTATCATGGAGATCCTGCGATAAAACTATATAAAGATAACTTACCAGATTATACTTTTGATGAAAGCTCCATAAAAACTAATGAAAATATTATCACAACTAACACTGAAAGTATTGATCTCACAGGTAGAATCGTCAACTTAGGGACCAACATTCATCAAAATATCACATTAAAATCCGAACTTTTATTACAAGATGGAACATCTTTTGAAACAAGATTCGACACATTTTATATGGATAAAAGTGAATACTTTTTTAAAATGACATTTAATTTAGCAAAAGAAAAATCTGCTGGAATAAATAAAATAGTGTCTGTTATAGACTTCGAAAACAATATTGAAGAAGGTCCTGAACCTGGAGCCAAACAAAATAATGAACTCTCTATTTTTGGAAAAAACGGATTTGAATTTTTCGTTTCTAATAATGATGTGAGGCCGATTTACCCTAAAGATTATTCAATAATAAACAAAAATAACATTGAACTCATTGCTGGCAATTCAGACTTATTTGCCAAACCAAATAAATACTATTTTGAATTTGATACCACAGCAACATTTGATAGTCCCATTTTACAAAAAAAACAAATAGAACAAAATTTTGGTGGTGCAATAAAATGGAAACCAATAATTAATTTGACACCTAATACAGTATACTATTGGAGAGTCGCTCCAGAAGCTGAAGCGGGAGAAGGTCTTCAATGGAGAAAAAGTTCATTCATTTATATCCCTTCATCACCTGAAGGGTGGAACCAATCACATTATTATCAAAAATTAGAAAATAAATACTCTAATGTAGAATTAAATAATAATACAAGAACACTTCAATTCGTTAAAAATTTGAGTAGTGCCATCATAACAAATGGGCTGTTTCCAGATATTCACCCTGAAATAAAAATAAACGCTGACCCTTTTAGATATATCAGGTATGACTCTCCTGTTTTAGGTGGAGTATATGTTTCGGTCTTTGACCCGATCACTGGAGAATTTTGGAAAAACAAATTTCCTTCCCTATATGGTAGTACAATGAATAGCCCTTGGGCAGCGGAGTGGGGTATATTCCCATACCATACTAGGACAACAGACGATAGAAAATTATTAATAAATTTTCTAGAAAATATCATCCCAGACGGTCACATAGTTACGATATTTTCAATACAAAGAAATGACTTAACCCCACAGATCAATTACGAATCTGACAAGTGGGACGATGATGAAAATATAACAGGAACTACACTTTTTGAAGTTTTTGAAAAACAGAACATTCTTAACTTAAGATCAACAATCACAAATAGATTGCCATTTATACTAGCTTATAAAAAGGGAGATCCTAATTATCAAGTAACAGAAGAATACGCCCAAAGTGAAACAGAAGAATTAAGAAGTGTAATTAATGTAGAGACTTTCTGGACCAAAGGAACCGTTGAATCTACTGAGATAGGACCAGCAAAAAAATGGAAGGAACTTATTTGGGATCAGACAAACTATGTATCAATAGACGATATTACTAGTTTAAACATTTACGGCATCAAGGAAACGGGGATAATTGATACGTTATTTACTGGAATCCAGACGTTAAATCTAGATCTATCAACAGTTAATGCTGATACGTACCCTAAATTGAAATTAGAATATCTTTCTTCTGACACGAAATCACGCACATCAGCAAATCTTTCATTTTGGAGAGTTGTTTATGATGGTCTTCCCGAGATAGTAATGGACCCCAACACATCATTCGAATTTTATAAAGATACTTTAAATCAAGGGGAAGAAATGAAAGTAAAAATAGGTATTTTGAATGCATCAGAAACTGCTATAGAGCCATTTCTAGTTGACTATACGATAAATCAGCCAAACAATAACATTGTAGCACAAAAAGATTCTATAGAATCAATCGCTCCTCTCACAACTAGAATATCCCAATTTGCTTATAATACCGCACCCTATTTTGGGGATCATTCTATTCTAATAAATATTAATAATGGAAATAATATTGATGAATTAATTAAAACTAATAATATAAGTTCAAAAAAATTCTATGTCAAAAAAGATAACAATTCACCGTTATTGGATGTCACAATTGACGGAATACACATTATGGATGATGATATTATCTCACCAAAACCACAAATAGACATCCTAGTAAAGGATCAATCTACATTTCTATTATTAAATGATATTAATCTTATTGATTTAAAATTGTTTTCTATTGGCAACCAAGAAATACCAATCCAACAAAATGAGCTTAATTTTACCACTGATCAAGTTTCAAATACAATGAAACTTATATATACTCCAAGTTTAGTTGATGGTGAATACAGACTTGAAGTGCAAGCCAAAGATAAAAGTGGTAATAAAAGTGGGGTAAATCCTTATTCAATTAGATTTAAAGTGATAACAAAAAATAGTGTTACACAAGTTTTAAATTATCCAAACCCATTTTCGACAAATACACAATTTGTATTTACATTAACAGGTCAAGAAGTCCCTGAAAATTTCAATATTTCAATTTATACCCTAACTGGTAAACTTGTTAAAGAGATAACAAAAAATGATCTAGGCACTTTAAGAATTGGAACGAACAGAACAAGTTACAAATGGGACGGAACCGATGAATATGGCTCGAAACTTGCGAATGGTGTTTATTTGTATAAAGTAAATATAAATGACAAATCTGGAAAAGAATATGAACAAATGAAAACTAAAATCGATGATCTATTTAACCAAGGATTTGGTAAGTTGGTTATTCTTAGATAGGCTAAATAATTTAGAAGCAAAAAATGCGAAATAAATTATATAAAATGATTCTAAAGTAATGACCCTAAACCTTGTTTGAGGCATAAACACTAAGAAAAATATAAGCATGGATATTTGTAAAAAAAATATCCATGCATGTTTTGAAAAATTATTTCTTAAATTATAATAAATTGAAAAATAGGAAGCTAAAAATAGAGGCAGAGAAATAATCAACCCAATTAACAATTTTAGTGTTCCGTGCTTATTTGTCACACTTGGAGAAAAAAACCTATATAAAGAATATAGCTTTAACCTAAAAAATTCATTAGGATTGTTTTTTATCCATGCCAAAGCTAGTTCAAAATGGTAGTCTTGCTTTATGACGTGTGGGAGTTTATTTATAGCTCCATATTTAGCATCTATGTAATTTGTGTCGAAAATGAAAGCTAATTCATCATCATTATTTAATCCTACATTATTAAAAACGAAATCATAATTTTGTTGGCTATTACCATTATGGAAAAATGTCTTCGCACCCATTCCCGATAGTGTATATGTATTATGAATATTCAAATTAGCCAATCCCCCTGGTAAAGTAAATAGTAAGCAAATAAATCCATAGATCATTATATGCTTGGCTCCAATAAAATTTAAATAATTTGTAGATTGATAGAAAAAAATTAATATTGCAATAAATGGCGCATAAAGTAATGCATGTGATTTTGTCAAAAAAGAAAGTGAGAAAAATATTGCTGAAATAATTAAAGATTTAAGTTGTTTATGATGGAGGTATTTTAATAGAAAATAAATACTTATGATAAAATAAGCTTGAAAACTTGTCTCTTGAGATAAAGTAAAATTGTAATATAGAGTAAATGGGTAAAGTATGTAAGTTACACCGGTAATTATTGCCACCTGTTTGTCAAATAGTAATAACGCTGTTTTTGTAAGGTATACGGTGGACAAACTCACCAGAAAAAACTGAAATATTACTGCACTTGTTTGCCAATTCTCACTAAACAACCATTTAAATACCGCCAATGTATATGGATACAGCGGAGAAATAATAAAAGCAATAAAATCCATATTATGATCATCATTGATTATTCTGTCACTTAAAATATCATACCTCACAGAATCCCCAAATAATTGAAAATTATCATAACCAGATATTAGCTTAAAGACAATTCTTGAAATAAAAGTCGCAAAAAATAGTATAATAAATGTAAATTTGTGCATTATTGATATTTAAAAGGTAAATATATAAAATAGTAGTAAATATGATACAATTATACATTGACCCTGGTACTGGAAGCTTCATTGTTCAAGCCATTGTTGCAGGTTTCGTAGGAGTGGTATTTTTCTTTAAAACAATTAAAGACTACATTTTTGTATTTTTGGGGATAAAATCTAAGGATAACGACATTGATGACAAATAATCAACTCCCTTCGTCATTTCGTGATCCAGCATCTTTTGTTTACATTGAGGAAAACAAAATATTTAGGAAAATAAGGTCTGAGTATAAAAATGAAATGAAGCATCTGATGCATTCAGGATTATATGATGAGTTAATTGATAAAAAATATTTAATTAAACATACCTTATTAAAAGAAGAGTTAAATAATGATTTAGTCATTCAACCTGAAGAGATCGAGTTCATATCATATCCCTATGAATGGAGTTTTGAGCAAATAAAAGATGCCGCATTACTAACTTTAAAAATTCAAAACATAGCTATAAATTACAACATGTCCCTTAAGGATGCGTCTATATATAACGTTCAATTTAAAGAAGGGAAGCCAATATTTATAGACACGACTTCTTTTGAATTTTATAATGAAAAACCTTGGAAAGCCTACTATCAATTTTGTAAGCACTTTTTATACCCACTATGGGTCTTGAAATATAATTCTCCCGCGTTACAAGGACTTTATCTCGCATGGTTAGATGGATTAGATCCGCAGCTGACCAAAAATGTTTTACCATTCAAGTCATATTTTAATTTAGCCGTTTTATTGCATTTGCACCTTCCATTGTCATTCAAGTCAAGTAAAAAAGTCAATGAAGAAAGTAAATTATTCACAAAATCTAAGTTAAAAAACCTGTTAAAACACTTATTTACAACTATAGACAAGTTAAAATTACCGCAACAATTAAGCACATGGAATAAATATTATGATAAGAATATTACTAATCCATCCTATCTCGAAGCCAAAGAAAATATTTTTGTAGATTATATCTCAAGCATTAAACCTGGTGTTGTGCTCGACTTAGGTGCAAATGATGGACACTTCAGTAAGTTAGTTAAAAATGCTAACATAATTATATCCACAGACTTTGATGCTTATGTTGTTAATGAAAACTATAAAAATAATAAAAATGAAAATCGTACAAACATTTTGCCATTAATCATAGACGTTTGTAACCCATCTCCAGGTATCGGATGGAATAATGAAGAAAGAATGATTTTTTTCGGAAGAAAAGAATTTGACACTGTTATAGCAATAGCTTTGATCCACCATTTAGTTTTTACATATAATATAACGCTTGAAATGATAGCAAAAAAATTCAGTATTGCTAAAAAATTTCTCGTGATAGAATTTATTCCTACTTCGGATGAAAAGGTAATACAAATTACTAAAAATAAGAATATTGAACATATTAATTACTCTGAAGAAATATTCGAAACAAGTTTTTCGTCGTTTTTCAAAATCATAAAAAAACAAAATATTTCTCATTCTGAAAGAATATTATACTTATATGAAAGAAAAGATTAGCTTTTTTCTATCTAGACAACTCTTATCTATCGTCCTTCTGATTATATTCTTTATAGTTTCAAGTCTCAATGATGCGTTATGGTTGTCAAGTATTGATGAGGTATTATTCGTCACTGGAGTTTTTATCCTAATTTATATCATCTTAATAAAAGTTATTCCCCTATTCAATAGAAACTTGGCCGGTATGGAAATACTAGCGTTTTTATTATTATTTATTATACTTTTATTACCCAAATTGCATAGCAACATTTATGAGGTATCTAATGGAAAAATAAAATTAAGTTATTTGCTAGGACTTTTTGGTTTCTTATTCTTAATCGTAATATATCAACTAAACTTCAAACCGAAAACTAGTTTTACGAAGCTTAAAAATTATATTATAACCGTATTGGCCTTATTCATACTTATAGAGATATGTATTATACCGAGTATCTTTAAGGATAGAAACCTATTGAAAACTGAAATTTTAAATTTTGAAAAAAACAAATTTGATGCTCAGTTTAAGTTGACTAAAAAACCAAATATTTACCATATAATATTTGATGCCTACACTGGATTTGATGGATTAGATAGATACTGGCAATTTCGGGATACTTCGTTCTTGAACTATTTAAGGACTGAAAAAATAAGTTTTGCATATAATGCAAAGACATGCAATGACAATACTTTAGAAAGTATAACTTCGCTATTTAATCTTAAAAGCTTTAATAACGAAACCAAATTCAGGTCATTAGCCACCAAAAGTCATGTTTATAGAAAATTAATTCAAAAAGCATTGGTCATAGAGACATTAATGGAGAACGGATATACCATTAGTAATCTTTCTATCTTTGATATACACGATAAAAAAAGGTATTGGGACTTTCCATGGCTCGATCCAAACATTTCTTTCCCACAATA
>Ga0075154_10001267_pt1 | contig 18502 bp, 19 predicted proteins | sample JI71714BDNA_FD_70965 | JGI IMG/M metagenome (GOLD analysis project Ga0075154, IMG submission 70965) | Wastewater effluent complex algal communities from Wisconsin, to seasonally profile nutrient transformation and Carbon sequestration -... | ecosystem: Engineered > WWTP > Effluent > Algae...
CGATTGCCACGCTGCCGGCGACGCGGATCGCCGACGAAAGCAGCGGGCGTGACATGCTCTATTCCAGCGGCACCACCGGCCGGCCTAAGGGCGTGCGCGGGGCCTTGCCGGAAGGCCCGATCGATCAGATGGATGCCCTCACCGGCATGGTGGCCATGCTCTACAAGTTTGGGCCGGGCATGATGTATCTGTCGCCGGCGCCGCTCTACCATGCCGCGCCGCTGCGTTATTGCATGAGCGTGCACAAATTTGGCGGCACCGTGGTGGTGATGGAGAAATTCGATCCCGAAGCCTATCTGCGGCTGGTGGAGCAATATCGCATCACCCATAGCCAGTTGGTGCCCACCATGTTCGTGCGCATGCTGAAGCTGCCCGATGATGTGCGTGAGCGCCACGACACTTCGTCGTTGCAGGTGGCGATCCATGCCGCGGCACCGTGCCCAGTGGATGTGAAACACGCCATGATCGCCTGGTGGGGGCCGGTGATTTATGAATATTACAGCGCCACCGAAGGCGCCGGCTTCACCGCGATTTCCCCGCAGGAATGGCTGGAAAGGCCCGGCAGCGTGGGCAAATCCATCCTGGGCGAAATCCGCATATTGGATGATGATGGCAAGCTGCTGGGCCCGAACGAAGTGGGGCGCATCTTCTTCCATGGTGGCGGCAGTTTTTCCTACCACAATGATCCGGAAAAGACCGCCAGCGTGATGGGCGAACATGGCGCCACCTTTGGTGACATCGGCCGGGTGGACGAGGATGGCTATCTGTTCCTCACCGATCGCCAAGCCTTCATGATCATCTCGGGCGGCGTGAATGTCTATCCGCAAGAGGCAGAAAACACGCTGATTTCCCATCCCGACGTGGCCGATGTGGCGGTGTTCGGCATCCCCGACGAGGTGATGGGCGAAGCCGTGCACGCCGTGGTGCAGCCGCGCGACATGGCCCGCGCCGGGCCCGATCTGGAAGCTGAGCTGATTGCCTATGTCCGCAGCCGGTTGAGCCACGTGAAATGCCCCAAGCGCATCGATTTCCGGGCTGAACTGCCGCGGCACGACACCGGCAAGCTCTACAAGCGGCTGCTCAAGGACGAATATTGGGCCGGCAGCAATTGACAGACCCAATACAAGTTTATTGAATGCGCACTGCAGGTTGCCGTGGGGGTTTGCCTGCAACAGGGGCATTGAACATGATGATGAAGTCGGCTCGGGCGTTTGCCGTGCTTTCGGTTGTGCTTGCGGGTTCACCGGCAGCAGCAGCTGTGCATGATGCGACCGCTGATTTCACGCCGGGTTCGGCATCTGGCCTGTGGAGCTATGGCTTTGGCCAATTGGGCACCAGTTTCACGCTTGCCACTGTGGGCAGTGAGTGTTCTCCTGGCCTTGCCTGCTGGCAATCGCCGACGACCGTGTTGAATACGCCGCTGATCGGCAAGAATATCACCGGCGCAACCCTGGTTTTTGCTACGGGTTGGATTCCCAATGATCGTCTCGTGTTGGCGCCTGGTGCGCAGAACATTACGGATGAAGATGCCATTGTGCGCTTCACGGCACCCACATCGGGCGTCTACAGCTTTGCTGGCGCCTTTGGGGTGATCGGCTATGACGCGACGGGCGTCTATGCCGAGGGCTGGGGACCAGCCGGACGCTTGTTTTTCGGCGATCTTCCAAACGCCTCACCCGGCTTTGGGGTGTATGGCAGCGAGTATGTGTTTTCCGGCACTGTTTCGCTTGCGGCCGGCCAGTTTGCCGATTTCGGCGTGGACAATGCTGGGGCTTTCAATGGCGATACCACGATGATGGCGCTGACCATCGAACGCACCGGCAGCCTTGCCGTGCCCGAACCGTCGAGCTGGGCCATGCTGATTGCCGGCTTTGGCCTGATCGGTGCGACCCTGCGTCGGCGTCGGCTGGCTGCCATCTGATCTTGTCGATGCCAATCGGCATGCTATGCCGGCGGGCATGATGATCCCTGGTTTGCCGACGTCGGCCTGCCTGAAACGCCTGTTTCTTGCACTGGCCCTGCTGCTCGCCGTCCCGGCGCTGGCGGTGCCGGCGATGTGGCAGGTGGGCAAGGGCGCATCGCGAATCACCATCTATGGCACCGTCCACGCCCTGCCGGCCGGGCAGGATTGGCTGACTCCGGCCGCGACCAAGGCCTTTGGCGAAGCCGATGCGCTGGTGGTGGAAGTGGTGATGCCGCAGGATCCGCAGGCGATGGCGGCGACGCTGATGCGCCTGAGCCTGTTGCCGGCGCCCAGCCCGATCCTCGATCGGGTGCCGGCTGATGTGCGGCCGCAGTTGGCCAGCCTCATCCAGCGTTCCGGGGTGCCGCCGGCCGCGTTTGACCGGATGAAAAGCTGGTTCGCTGCCCTGACATTGGTGCAGATGGAAATGGCCCGCGCCGGGCTGGACCCGGCCGCTGGGGTGGATGTGACGCTGGTGGCCAAGGCCCGCGCCGCCGGGCGGCGGCTGGTACCGCTGGAGACGCCGGAAGGCCAGTTGGGCCTGTTTGATGGCTTGCCGGAAGCCGATCAGCGGCTGCTCTTGGCGTCGGCCGTGGGCGATGCGGCACAGGCCAGCACGCAGATGCAGGCGCTGGTCAAGGCCTGGGCCGCTGGCGATGTGGAGCGCATCCTGAAGGACTTTGACGACGCCAGCCTGTCTCCGGCCATGTATGAGACATTGTTCAAACGCCGCAACACCGCCTGGGCCGATTGGGTGCAGGCCAGTCTGAAGCGGCCGGGCCGGCATTTCATGGCGGTGGGCGCGGCGCACATGGCTGGGCCAGACAGTTTGATTGCCATGCTGAAAAAGCGTGGCATCAAGGTGCGGCGGGTCGAATGAGGCACTGGCTGGCCCCGATCGCGCTGGTGGCGCTGCTGTCTGCCTGTTCGGAGGTGGATGAACCGGCCGCGCATGACGTGGTGGATCGGTTCCACACGGCGCTCAACGCAGGCAACTGGGCGGCGATTGATGCGATGTTGACCACGGATGCGCGGCGCTTGCGGCCCGGCATGGGCACGGCCAGGGCCTTTGGCAATCTCATCACCCGCCATGGCCGCTATGTCGGCGGCGAACTGGAAGGCATCACTGGCGAAGATGGCCGGACCACGCTGGCCTGGGCGGCAAGGTATGAAAAGGGGCCGGTTTCGGAGCTGTTTGTGCTGCGGGAGGAAGGCGGGTCGCTGAAGATCGAAAGCTTTACCGACAATCCGCAGCCCTGAGACCCAAATGACCTGCCGACGCTTGCCAAAGCGCCGGTGATCGCCTATGCGCGCCCCTTCGCAAGGCTGCCGCCATTTTCGCATCCCTGGAGGCGGGGGCGGCCGGGCGATCATAAACAATCAGGAGCGAGCAATGAGCGAAACTTTCAAGCTCGCGGCTGAACTTCGCGCCAAGGCAGGCAAGGGAGCCTCCCGCGCGATCCGCCGCGAAGGCCGTGTCCCGGCCGTGATCTATGGTGCTGGCGAAGCTGCGACCACCATCCACGTTGAGGAAAAGATCCTCAAGCGCCAGTTGCACACTGGCCATTTCATGAACGCCATCGTCGAGCTGGAACTGGATGGCACCACCATCCGCACCCTGCCGCGCGATGTGGCCTTCCACCCGGTTACGGATCGCCCGATCCATGTCGATTTCCTGCGCCTGACCGGCAATGAAGTCGTCACCGTCACCGTGCCGGTGCACTTCGTTGATCAGGAATTGTCGGCCATCAAGGCGGGCGCCATGCTGAACATCGTTGCCCACGAACTGAAGCTGGATTGCGCCCCGGATGCGATCCCGGATGATGTGACCATCAGCCTGGCTGGCCTGCAGGTTGGCGCCTCCATCCACATCGCCGATGTGAAGCTGCCCGCCGGTGTGAAGCCGCACGGCCGCGAAACCGGCCTGACCATCGCCACGATCGTTGCCCCCAAGGGCATGATCAGCGACGCGGGCGACACCAACGCCTGATCCTTGCTGCTGAAGGCAATTTGGCGGGGCAGGGGAGCGATCTCTTGCCCCGCTTGCCGTTTGGGGGTTAGCGCACGGCCATGCATATCCTGGTTGGTCTCGGCAATCCCGGCGCGCAATATGCGCTGCACCGGCACAATGTCGGCTTCATGGCGATTGATGCCATTGCCGCGCGCTGGAACATCGGGCCGTTCAAGCCGCGCTTTCAGGGGCTGGCCGCCGAAGGCCGCATTGGCACGGAAAAGCTGCTGCTGATGAAACCGGCAACCTTCATGAATGAAAGCGGCCGCAGCGTGGCCGAGGCCGTGCGTTTCTTCAAACTTGATCCGGCCGCGGCGCTCAGCGTGTTCTATGACGAGCTCGATCTGGCGCCGTTCAAGCTGAAGATCAAACATGGCGGCGGCGCGGCCGGGCACAACGGAATCCGCTCCATTGACGCGCATCTGGGCCCCGACTGGCGGCGGGTGCGCATCGGCATTGGCCATCCCGGCCACAAGGACCGCGTAACCGGTCACGTTCTGGGCAATTTTGCCAAGGCCGAAATGGACCCGCTGGCTGATCTGCTGGGCGAGATGGCCGCTGAACTGCCCACGTTGCTGGCCGGCGACGAGGCGCGCTACCTGTCTGATATCGCGCTGCGGTTGCAGGCTTGAGCCGCGCACATTACAGAGCCGCGCAAACCCCAAAACGTCGGAACTCTCCATGCCCATCCGTGTCGGTATCGTCGGCCTGCCCAATGTGGGCAAATCCACCCTGTTCAACGCCTTGACCCAGACGGCAGCGGCACAGGCAGCCAATTATCCATTTTGCACGATCGAACCCAATGTGGGCAATGTCGCCGTGCCGGATCCGCGCATTGATCGACTGGCCGCCATCGCCAGGAGCCAGAAGATCATCGAGACGCAATTGGGCTTCACCGATATCGCCGGGCTGGTGAAGGGCGCATCCAAGGGTGAAGGGCTGGGCAACCAGTTTCTGGCCAATATCCGCGAAACCGATGCCATCGCCCATGTGTTGCGCTGCTTCATCGATGATGATGTGACGCATGTGGCCGGCCGGGTCGATCCGGTGGAGGATGCCGAAACGGTTGAAACCGAATTGATGCTGGCCGATCTGGAAAGCCTGGAAAAGCGACTGCCGGCGCTGGCCAAGAAGGCGGCGCAGGGCGACAAGGAAGCCAAGGTGCAGGTGGCGGCGCTGACGCCGGTGCTGGAACTGCTGCGCGAAGGCAAGCCGGCGCGCCTGGCCGAACCCAAGGATGAGGACGAAGCCCGCGCCCTGAAGAACGCCCAGCTGCTCACCACCAAGCCGGTGCTGTATGTCTGCAATGTCGAAGAGGCCAGTGCCGCCACCGGTAACGCCCTGAGCGACGCGGTGGCGAAGATGGCGGCCAGCATTGGTGCCAAGTCGGTGGTGGTCTCGGCCGCCATCGAAGCCGAGATTGCTACCATGGAAGCCGCCGACCGGCAGGAATATCTGGAAAGCCTGGGGCTGGCCGAAACCGGCCTCGCCCGCGTGGTGCGGGCGGCCTATGAATTGCTCGGCCTGATCACCTTCTTCACCGTCGGCCCCAAGGAAGCCCGCGCCTGGACCGTGAAAAAAGGTGCCCGCGCGCCGCAGGCGGCTGGCGAGATCCACGGCGATTTCGAGAAGAAGTTCATCCGCGCCGAAACCATCGCCTATGATGATTATGTCACGCTCGGCGGTGAAAGTGCGGCCAAGGAAGCCGGCAAGCTGCGCGCGGAAGGCAAGGATTATGTCGTGGCGGATGGCGACGTGATGCATATTCTCCATGGTGCGTGACAGCATCGGCAAGCGCGGTTAGACCATTCCCATGCTCACCCGCCGCACCCTGATCGCCTCTGCCCTGGCCGCCCCGGCCGCAGCGCAAGTTGATCTGGGCTTTGCCGACAACGGCCTGCGGCCCACCACCAGCGCTTTTCCGCAAAAGGGCACAATGATCCTGCAGCGTTCCAGCCCGCCGCTGCTGGAAACGCCGATCAGCATATTTGACGCCCATGATTTCACGCCGAACGACCGCTTCTTCGTGCGCTGGCATTATCCGTTCCCGACCAGCGTTGACCCGGCCCGGCACCGGCTGCGCATCAGCGGCCATGTCGGCAAACCGCTCAGCCTGTCGCTCGCTGACCTGGCCCGGCTGCCGCGTGTCACCCTTGCGGCGGTGAACCAGTGCGCCGGCAATGGCCGCGGCCTGTTTGCGCCGCGCATGGCTGGCGCGCAGTGGGGCAATGGCGCCATGGGCAACGCCCTGTGGGAGGGCGTGCGGCTGAAGGATGTGCTGGCGCTGGCCGGCGTGAAGGCCGGGGCGGTGGCGGTGCGCTGCGGCGGGCTGGATGCGCCGTTGGTGGAAACAGCGCCGGATTTTGAGAAATCCCTGCCCATCGATCATGCGATGAGCGATGATGTGATGATCGCCTGGGGCATGAACGGCGCATCGCTGCCGCTGCTCAACGGCTTTCCGCTGCGGCTGGTCGTGCCGGGTTGGTATTCCACCTATTGGGTGAAGATGCTGGACCATATCGAGGTGCTGGCCAAACCGGACGAGGGATTCTGGATGGCCAAGGCCTATCTGCAGCCGGCCAATGCGCTGGCCGATATCGCGCCTGGTGCTCCGGCTGGCCCGCGCGTGCCGGTCACCATCATGCGGCCGCGCGCGCTGATCACCAACATTGGCGATGGTGCGAAGCTGCCGGCGCGTGATTTCACGCCGGTTCAGGGCGTCGCGCTGGGCGGTGATCAGGGTGTGAAGACGGTGGAGCTTTCGGCTGATGGCGGCCGCAGCTGGGTGCCGGCGCAATTGGGGCCCGATCATGGCCGCTACAGTTTCCGCCGTTTCCGGAGCGCGTTGCCGCTGCTGCCGGGCCGGCATATCGTGATGGCGCGCGCCATCAACGCCGCCGGGGTGACGCAGCCGCTCACCCAGAATTGGAATCCATCCGGCTATAACCGGGCCGGTGTTGATCCGGTGCGCGTGGAGATTGGCTGATGCGCCTGGTGCTTGCCCTTGCCTCTATGGTGCTGCTTGCCGCTGCGCCGCCCACAAAGCGCCTCGCGGTTGCCCTGCCCGATGCCGAAGGCCTGCTGCCGGAACGCTATGGCGTGTCGGCCGATGCCGCCAACAACAATTGCCTGGCCTGCCACTCTTCCGCGATGATCACCGCGCAGCCGCGCCTGACCCGGATGCAATGGGGCGAAACCATCGCCAAGATGCGCACCGTTTATGGCGCGCCGATCGACCCGGCCGACGACAAGGCGATCCTTGATTGGCTTGTGGCTGATTGACCGCGCAACCTCCCGCCCGCTAAGGGCCACGCGTGAGCAAGCCACTTTCCTTCCAGTCGATGATCCTTGCGCTCCAAAGCTATTGGGGCGCGCAAGGGTGCGTGATCCTGCAGCCCTATGATCTGGAGGTGGGCGCCGGCACATTTCACCCCGCCACCACGCTGCGCAGCCTGGGCCCCGATCATTGGAATGCCTGTTATGTGCAGCCCAGCCGGCGGCCATCGGATGGGCGCTATGGCGAAAACCCCAACCGGCTGCAGCATTATTACCAGTTTCAGGTGATATTGAAGCCCAGCCCGCCCGATCTGATTGGCCTGTATCTGGGCAGCCTGGATGCCATCGGTATCGACCGGGCCCGCCACGATATCCGCTTCGTCGAGGATGATTGGGAAAGCCCAACCCTGGGCGCCTGGGGCCTGGGCTGGGAAGTCTGGTGCGACGGCATGGAGGTGAGCCAGTTCACCTATTTCCAGCAGGTCGCCGGCCATGATTGCGCGCCGGTGGCGGGCGAGCTGACCTATGGGCTGGAACGGCTGGCCATGTATATCCAGGGCGTCGAGAGCATTTACGATCTGGCCTATAATGATGCTGGCGTGTCCTATGGCGATGTGTTCCTGAAGAACGAACAACAGTTCAGCGCCTATAATTTCGAAGCCGCCAACACCGAGCGGCTGTTCCAGCATTTCAAGGATGTCTCCGAAGAATGCCGGGCGCTGGCGGCGCGCGGCCTGCCGTTGCCGGCCTATGATCAGGCGATCAAGGCCAGCCACTTGTTCAACCTGCTCAATGCCCGCGGTGTGATCAGCGTGGCCGAACGCCAGGCCTATATCGGCCGCGTGCGTGATCTGGTGAAGGCCGTGGCCGATGTTTGGGTGGAGCAGGTCAAGTGAAGTTCCTGCTTGAAATCCAGTCGGAAGAGATTCCAGCCCGCATGCAGGCGGCTGCCGCGGAGCAGTTGAAGACGCGTTTTGTCGACGCGCTGAAGGCCGCCGGCTTGGCCCATGGTGCCGTGACCGCCGATGCCACGCCGCGCCGGTTGTGGCTGATCGCCGATGATGTTGCGGCGGCCAGTGAAGGCAGCGCCGAAGAGGTGAAGGGCCCGGCGGCAACTGCCCCGGCGCAGGCCATTGACGGCTTTTTAAAGAAGACCGGGCTGACCCGCGACCAGCTGGAAGAGCGCGAGACGCCCAAGGGCATCGTGCTGTTTGCCGTCATGCTCCGCGAGGGGCGGACGGCGGCGGACATCTTGGCGGAAGCCGTGCCGCAGATCGTGACGGGCTTTGCCTGGCCCAAATCGATGCGCTGGGGTGCGGCGAGCGAGAGCACGGCCGCCCTGCGCTGGGTGCGGCCGTTGACCGGGATTGTTGCCCTGCTGGACGATGCTGTGGTGCCGTGCAGCGTGCATGGCTTGCCATCGGGCCGGGAGACGCGCGGGCACCGGGTGCATGCGCCGGACCCGATCAGCATCACCAGTGCCGCCAGCTATGCCGATCAGCTGCGCGCCGCCCATGTGCTGATTTCTAGTGCCGAGCGGCAGCAGATCATCGCCACCCGCGCCGCCGAACTGGCTGTGGCAGCCGGCCTGGCGTTGATTCCGGATCAGGGCCTGGTGGCGGAAAATGCCGGGCTGACCGAATGGCCGGTGCCGCTGCTGGGGCGGTTCGATCCCGATTTCCTGTCGGTGCCGCGTGAAGTGATCGTGCTCACCATGCGCACCAATCAGAAATATTTCGCGCTGTCGGATGCGGCCGGCGCGCTGGCCCCGGCCTTCATCTGCGTTGCCAATCTGGAGGCGACGGACGGCGGCGCGGCCATCGTGAACGGCAACCAGCGCGTGCTTTCGGCCCGCCTGTCGGATGCGCGTTTCTTCTGGGAACAGGATCTGGCTGCCGTGAAGGCGAACGGGCTGGAAGGCTTCCTGCCCAAATTGTCCGACATCGTGTTCCACGAGAAATTGGGCACGCTGGCCGACAAGGTGGAGCGGGTGGCGGCGTTGGCGCGCTGGCTGTGCGAAAGCGGCGCGGTGCCGGCTGATCCGGGCCAAGCGGCACGGGCGGCGCGGCTGGCCAAGGCCGATCTCGTCTCGGCCACCGTGGGCGAGTTTCCGGAAGTGCAGGGCCTGATCGGCCGCTATCTGGCGCTGGCGATAGGCGAGGATGCGGCGGTGGCCGATGCCATCCGCGACCATTACAAGCCGGCGGGGCAGGGCGATGATGTGCCGACCGCGCCAGTGAGCGTGGCGGTGGCTTTGGCCGATAAGCTGGATACGCTGGTTGGGTTTTTCGCTGTCGCCAACCTACCGCCGACGGGATCGAAGGACCCCTTTGCGCTTCGACGCGCCGCCATTGGCGCGCTACAACTGCTCGCCTCGATCAAAACTGGTTTCCGCTGGTTGGCCGTTCTAGGCTTTTCTGCAGACTTGTATCGCGGGCAATCCATGACAGCAGAGCAGGAAGCTGTTGTATTGGATTTTATGACTGATCGCTTCAAAGTGCTTTGGAAAGATCATAGTGGTCGCCCGGATCTGGTTGATGCCGTCAGAGCGGTCGGAGTGGTCGATGACTTCACTCTTTTGACCGCTCGTGTGAAAGCGTTGCAGGCGTTTGTGGAGACTGAGGACGGTGCCAACCTGCTCGCCGGGTACAAGCGGGCGGCCAATATATTGAAGGCATCCGAGAAGGACCCACCCCCGGCCCCTCCCGTTGGCGGGAAGGGAGAAGGGAGCGAAGCGGCACTGGCTGACGCGCTGGATTCTGCCTTGCCGCAGGCGCAGGCGGCCGTGGCCGATGAACGCTTTACCGATGCCATGGCGGCATTGGCCGCACTGCGCGGGCCGGTGGATGGATTTTTCGAAGCCGTGATGGTCAACGATCCCGATCCGGCCATCCGGGCGCGGCGATTGGCCCTGCTGGCGCGGTTTCGGGATGCCGTGCATGGCGTGGCGGATTTTTCACGTATCGAAGGCTGAGCGGCAGCCGCCATAAGGGGATATGGCGGCGGCGGCGGGCGACACAGTTTTGCAGGGGTTTAGAGGGCAATGACCAAGTCAGTCTTCAAGTTCGGCGGCGGCACGGCCGAGGGTGACGCCAAACAGAAGGAACTGTTGGGCGGCAAGGGCGCCAACCTGGCGGAAATGGCCGGCATCGGCCTGCCGGTGCCCCCCGGGCTCACCATCGCCACCCATGTCTGCGCTGCCTATTATGATGCCGGCGGCAAGCTGCCCGACGATGTGGCGCAGGAAGTGCTGACCGCGCTGGCCTTTGTGGAGGGCGTGACCGGCAAACGCTTTGGCGACGCGGCCAACCCGCTGCTGGTTTCCGTCCGCTCTGGCGCGCGGGTGTCGATGCCGGGCATGATGGATACGGTGCTGAACCTGGGCCTGAATGATGTGACCGTGCAGGGCCTGGCCAGCGCATCTGGCAACGCCCGCTTTGCTTGGGACAGCTATCGCCGCTTCATCCAGATGTATGGTGATGTCGTGCTCGGGCTGGACCATTATCTGTTTGAAGATGCACTGGAAATCGCCAAGGAAGACAAGGGCGTGACGCAGGACACCGGGCTTGATGCCGGGGATTTGCAGGCGCTGGTTGGCCGCTACATGGCGATTGTCGAAACCGCGCTGGGCCGGCCCTTCCCGCAGGATCCGCACGAGCAACTGTGGGGCGCCATCGGCGCGGTGTTCGGTTCGTGGCGCAGCGATCGGGCGCGCACCTATCGGCGCCTGAACGATATTCCCGAAGCCTGGGGCACGGCCGTGAACGTGCAGGCCATGGTGTTCGGCAATCTGGGTGATACGTCGGCCACCGGCGTGGCCTTCACCCGCGATCCCAGCACCGGCGAAAAGGCCTGGTATGGCGAATATCTGATCAACGCCCAGGGCGAAGATGTGGTGGCCGGCATCCGCACGCCGCAGTATCTAACATTGTCGGCCCGCGAAAAGGCGGGCGCCAAGGCCGCATCGATGGAAGAGGCGATGCCGGTGGTTTTTGCCGAACTGGGCCGGGTGTTTGACCTGCTGGAAGGCCATTACCGCGACATGCAGGATATTGAATTCACGGTGGAAGATGGCCGACTGTGGATGCTGCAGACGCGCGCCGGCAAGCGCACCGCCAAGGCCGCGCTGAAGATCGCGGTGGACATGGTGGCCGAAGGGCTGATCAGCGAAGCCGAGGCCGTGCTGCGCGTGGAGGCCGCTGCGCTTGACCAGTTGCTGCACCCGACGCTGGACCCCAAGGCGCCGCGTGATGTGATCGCCCGCGGCCTGCCGGCCAGCCCGGGCGCCGCCAGCGGCACTGTGGTGTTTGACAGCGACACCGCCGAGGTGAAGGCCCGCGCCGGTGAAGCCGTGATCCTGGTGCGCACCGAGACCAGCCCCGAAGACATTCACGGCATGCACGCGGCGCGCGGCATCTTGACGGCGCGCGGCGGCATGACCAGCCACGCCGCCGTGGTGGCGCGTGGCATGGGCCGGCCCTGCGTTTCGGGCGCCGGCAGCATCAGCATCGACATGGCCAGCCGCACGATGAATTGCGGCGGCCGGCGTATTGCCGAAGGTGATCGCATCACGCTGGATGGCTCCAACGGCGATGTGATGCTGGGCGAAGTGGCGACGGTGGAGCCGGATCTTTCCGGCGATTTCGGCGCTCTGATGGTGTGGGCCGACAAGCATCGCCGCCTGAAGGTGCGCACCAACGCCGAAACCCCGGCCGATTGCCGGGTGGCGCGCCAGTTCGGCGCCGAAGGCATCGGCCTGTGCCGCACCGAGCATATGTTCTTTGAACCCAGCCGCATCACCGCCGTGCGCCGCATGATCCTGGCCGAAGATACGGCGGGGCGGGCTGCTGCCTTGGCGGAGCTGCTGCCGGAGCAGCGCATGGATTTTGCCGAGATTTTCCGGGTGATGGCCGGCCTGCCGGTGACCATCCGCCTTCTCGATCCGCCGCTGCATGAATTTTTGCCGCATGATGATGAAGGCTTTGCCGATGTCGCAGCTGCCACCGGCCTGAGCGAGGCGCTGGTGCGCCGCCGCATCAGCGAACTGCATGAATTCAACCCGATGCTGGGCCATCGCGGCTGTCGGCTGGGGATCACCTATCCGGAAATCTATGCCATGCAGGCCCGCGCCATTTTCGAAGCGGCTGTGCTGGTGGCGCAGGAAACCGGCGAGGCGGTGGTGCCCGAAGTGATGGTGCCGCTGGTGGCGACGCCGCGCGAGCTTGAGATCACCAAGGCCGTGATCGATGCCGAAGCCGCCACGGTGTTTGCCGAGACCGGGAAAACGCTGGAATATCTGGTTGGCACCATGATCGAATTGCCGCGCGCCGCGCTGCGTGCCGGTGAAATCGCTGCTCACGCCCAGTTTTTCAGCTTTGGCACCAATGATCTGACCCAGACCACGCTGGGCATCAGCCGGGATGATTCTTCGCGCTTCATGGGGCCTTATGTGGAGAAGGGGATTTACCCCAAGGATCCGTTTGTCTCCATTGATGAGGACGGTGTGGGCGAATTGGTCAGCCTGGCCGCCGCGCGTGGCCGCGCAGCCAAGCCGGGCTTGAAGCTGGGCATTTGCGGCGAACATGGCGGCGATCCGGCCAGTATCGCTTTCTGCGAGACGCTGGGCCTGGATTATGTGAGCTGCTCGCCCTACCGGGTGCCGATTGCGCGGTTGGCGGCGGCGCAGGCGGCGCTGAAGCGCGGCTGAGGCGCTAGCGGCGCCAAATCCACCAGCCGGTGGCGAGGCCGGTGGCAAAGCCGGCCAGCACCCAGGCCCAGATCTCGCCGAACAGCCAGCTCATCGCTGGACCCAATGGGCATCAGTGATGCCTGGATGTTGGCGAAGCCGCGCCAGCACAGCCGCGCGGGTGGCGGCATCGGCGCTGCCTGAAACAAACATAATGCGCCCGGTCTGGCCACTTGGCTGACGCAGGCTGATGCTGCCATCGGTCACGCCTTCGGCCAACAGGGCCTCCTTGCCGGCCCAGTTTAACCGGCCGATGGCTGTATAGCCGCCGGTCATCAGGGCTCCCTTGGCCAGAACCACGGTGGCGGCCAGGCCGGTCAGCAATTTCAGGCCATTGTGCATGGTCATTTGCCTAGGGCGCGGGGTTCGGGCTGGCAAGTGGCGGCGTGGGCGTCTATCTGGAGCGCATGGCGACGGATTATATACCAGAGACTGATGGCTGGGTGCGGCGCCGCAGTGTGCCGGGCATTGCCGTCCAGAATTTCGTGCTGATGCACGATGGCTGGCCGGTACGCTGTGTGCACATGCCGGCGCGCGATGGGGACCATGTGCTGATCCTGACCGGGCGGGCGGATTTCGTGGAGAAATATGCCGAACTGCTGCACGATCTCGCGGATGCAGGCTGGGGGGCGACCATTTTCGATTGGCGCGGCCAGGGCCTGTCACGCCGGATAGGCAAGACGCCGCAACATGGCGCATCGCCGGGCTTTGGCGTGTGGCTTCGCGATCTGCGCACCATGGTGGATTGGGCCGTGGAGCAGAGCGGCGGGCCGGTGGTGGCCATGGCCCATTCCATGGGTGGCCATTTGCTGTTGCGCCATCTGGCGGCTGGCAATGGCACGATTGCGCGCGCCGTGTTGCTGGCGCCGATGGTGGGCGTGCAGGCGCGACCGCTGGGTTCGGCGCTTGGCCGGGTGCTGGCCCGCCTGCAGGTGGTGCGCGGCCATGGCGATGATTATGTCTGGGGCGGCGGGCCATGGCGTCCGGGCCAGGGTGGAACCCAACGGCAGGCCTGGCTGACCAGCGATCCCGAGCGATATCAGGATGAAAGCTGGTGGATTGGCCATTACCCGGCGCTGGCGCTGGGCAGCGTGACCTGGGGTTGGCTGGATGATGCGTTTGGCAGCATTTCGGCGCTGCTGGCGCCGGGCGTTCCCGAGTCCATCACCACGCCGCTGCTGTTCCTGATTCCCGAATATGATCAGTTGGTGGACAGCGGCGCCACCCGTCGGTTGGCAGCCCGGGTGCCCGTGGCCAGCCTGGAAGCCTATCCGGGGGCGGCGCATGAACTGCTGCGCGAAGCAAATTCGATCCGTGACCGGGTGCTGGCCGCGGCGCTGGGTTTTCTGGCCGGGGCGTGAGCATGGGCGATTATGATGTTGCCATCATCGGTGCCGGCATTGCCGGCGCCAGCCTGGCCTGGTCCTTGCTCAAGGCGGCGCCCAGCCTGCGCGTGGCCTTGATCGAGATGGAGGCGCGCCCCGGCTATCACACCACAGGGCGATCCGCGGCCTTTTGGGTGGAAAGCTATGGCGGACCTGCCATTGTGCCCTTGTCGCGCGCCAGCCGCGGCTTCTTTGGGGCGCCGCCCGCCGGCTTTGGCCCGCTGTTGGCGCCGCGCCCTGGCCTGACCATCGAAGCGCCGGATGATCCGGGCGGGCTGGAGCGCATGGCTGCCGAATTTGATGTTGGCGGCGTTGCCTATCGCTGGCTGAATGCGGCCGAAATGGCGGCGCTGCCGTCGGGGCCGATGCTGCGGCCCGAATGGAACCGGCGTGGGCTCGTGGAGGATGACTGCCACGACATTGATGTTGCGGCCCTGCATCAGGGTTATTTGCGCGGCGTGGACGGGGCTCGGCCCACGCTGATCACCGATGCCGAGGTGACGCGGCTGGAGCGCCGATCTGGTCGCTGGCATATCGCAACGCCGGCGGGGGATCTTGTTGCCACCACCATCGTCAATGCCGCCGGGGCCTGGGCTGATAAGGTCGCCGCGCTGGCCGGGGCGGCGCCGCGTGGTGTGCAACCGCTCAGGCGCACGATGGCGGTGCTGCGGCTGGATCCGCCGCCGCCGGCCGATCTGATGGTGGTGATGGATGCGGCTGGGCGGTTTTACTTCAAGCCTGATGGTGGCCGGCTGTGGTTGTCGCCGCATGACGAGACGCCGGATGTGGCCCACGATGTGCGGCCCGATGAGCTGGACCTGGCGATGGTGATCGACCGGTTTGAAAAAGCCACCACAGTCAAGGTGTTGCGGCTGGAATCAAGCTGGGCCGGCCTCAGAAGCTTTGCGCCGGATCGGGTGCCGGTTTTTGGTTTTGATGGCGCGGTGGATGGACTGTTCTGGTGCGCCGGGCAGGGCGGTTTTGGCATCCAGACTGCGCCCGCAGCCGGCGAATTGTGCGCGGCGTTGCTGCTTGGCGTGACGCCTTTGCTTGATCCCGTGCCCTATTTGGCAACGCGCGTGGTGTAACGGGCCAGAAAGCGTGGCGCAAATTGGCCAAGTGTGCCCGCGCTGATGGCGGCGCGCAGGGACTCCATCAGCTGTTGATAGAATCCAATGTTGTGCTGGGTGAGCAGCATGGCGCCCAGCATCTCGCCGGACTTGATGAGATGGTGGAGATAGGCGCGGCTGACAGCATCCGGGCCATGGCAGACCGGGCAGCGGCAATCTGCATCCAGCGGCCGCAGATCCTCGGCATGGGCAGCGTTGCGCAGATTGAGCGGGCCGTCGTGGGTGAAGGCCTGGCCGTTGCGGCCCGAGCGGGTGGGCAGCACGCAATCAAACATGTCCACCCCGCGCACCACGGCGCCAACGATGTCATCGGGCTTGCCCACACCCATAAGATAGCGTGGCGCGTCGTCGGGGAGTTGATCGGTGGCATAATCCAGCACGCCGAACATCGCCGGCTGGCCTTCGCCCACCGCCAGGCCGCCAATGGCATAGCCGTCAAAGCCGATGGCCCGCAGCGCGCTGGCTGATTCGGCGCGCAGCCGTTCATCCAGACCGCCTTGCTGGATGCCAAACAATGCCGCGCCCGCCGCATGATCGCGCCCTGCATCAAAGGCCGCCCGGCTGCGGGCCGCCCAGCGCATGGAACGGTCCATGGCGTCCTTCACCACCTCACGGGTTGCCGGCAACGCCACCAGTTCGTCAAAGGCCATGACGATGTCGCTGCCCAGCAGGCGCTGGATCTCCATCGAGCGTTCCGGGCTCATCAGATGGCGGCTGCCATCGAGATGGCTGGCGAAGGTCACGCCCTCTTCGGTGCGTTTGGTCAGGCCGGACAGGCTCATCACCTGGTAACCGCCGCTGTCGGTCAGGATCGGCCGGTCCCAGCCCATGAACTGGTGCAGCCCGCCCAGCCGGGCGATGCGCTCGGCGGTGGGACGCAGCATCAGGTGATAGGTGTTGCCCAGGATGATGTCGGCACCCGCCGCTCTCACTTCGCTGGCGCGCATCGCCTTCACCGTGGCCGCCGTGCCCACCGGCATGAAGGCTGGCGTGCGGATTTCGCCGCGCCGCATGGCAATTGTGCCGGTGCGGGCCTTGCCGTCGCGGGCGTGGACGTGGAACGCAAAACGAGTCATTGGCCGCGCATAGCGTTTGTGACAGGATTTGGCCAACATGCTTGCGATGATGTTCTTGCTGGCAGCTGCCACTGCCGATCCGCTCTCGGTTCCGGCTGACGGGGCCGCGGCGACCTGCCTGATTGTCGGGCGGCAGCTGGATCACAAGGTTGCGAGCGAGAGCGTGCTGCTGGTGCGGGCCGGCGGGCGCTGGCACCGGTCGCGCCTGCCCGATGGCTGCCCGGGCCTGAAGCCCAACATGATCCTGTCTCGGCGCGAGGCAGGCCCGCGCGTCTGCGCCAATGATCTGTTCGAGGCGAAGGACAATTTCACCCCGGAAGTGTTCAGCCTGTGCCGTTTCGGCCCATTCGAACCGCTGGCCAAGGACGCGCGTTTTTGAAGGCGCGGGTGGATCAATTGCTGGTGGAGCGCGGCCTGGCGGACAGCCGCACCCGGGCGCAGGCGCTGATCATGGCCGGCCTGGTGTTTTCAGCGGACCGCAAGATCGCCAAATCGGGCGAGACGCTGCTCGCCGATGCGCCGCTTGAGGTGCGTGGCAAGGATCACCCCTGGGTGTCGCGCGGTGGCATCAAGCTGGATCATGGCCTGACGCATTTCGGCTGGGATGTGACCGGCTGTGTGGCGATCGATGTCGGCAGCTCCACCGGCGGTTTCACTGATGTGCTGCTCACCCGCGGGGGGGCGCGGGTTTATGCCGTGGACTCGGGCACCAACCAGCTGGCGTGGAAGCTGCGCCAGGATGAGCGGGTGGTGGTGCTGGAACAATTGTCGGCCCGATTGCTCACGCCGGATCATGTCCCGGAGCCGGTGGACTTGATCGTGTGTGATGCCAGTTTCATTTCGCTGGCCAAGGTGCTGGCGGTGCCGTTGGGTTTCGCAAAGCCCGGCGCGCGGCTGCTGGCGCTGATCAAGCCGCAGTTTGAAGCCGGGCGGACCGATGTCGGCAAGGGCGGCGTGGTGCGCGATCCGGCGGTGCACGCGCGGGTGTGCGATGATGTGGCGGCGTGGCTGGCCGGTGAAGGCTGGCAGGTGGCCGGCATCACGCCAAGCCCGATCACCGGCCCGGAAGGCAATGTGGAATTTTTGATCGCTGCCAACCGGCCCTAACGCTGTTTCTTGTGGGTGGGCGCATGGAAATCGGGCGGTTTGCCGGCCACCCAGGCCAGGAAGGTTGCCAGATCGGGATTGGCCAGCAAGGCGGCGCGGTCCATGGCGATGCGGGCCAGCTGGGCGTTGGTGAAGCGGGCGTGGATGGCCTGATGGCAGATCGGGTGGAGTTTCACCGTGGTGCGGCCACCCTTGGCGCGCGGCAACGGGTGGTGCAGTTCCACCTGCGCGCCCAGCGGCCGGTGGCACAGCCAGCAAATTTCGTCTGCGGCGTCTTCAGCCATGGCGTTGGGATAGATGATTGCGGACAAAGCCGCTACAAGCATCGGTGAATGATTGCCGCTGATTCTGTTTTGCCTGCGCCAGAGCCGTGGTTTTCCACCGGCAGTTTCTTCCGTGCCGCGCTGGTGGCGGTGCCTGGCATCCTGGCCGCCGGCGGGCTGGCGGCGCGCATTGCCGGCTCCACTGAAGCCAATCCCTGGTACCAATCGCTCACCCTGCCGGCGTTGCAGCCGCCGGGGCCGGTGTTCGGCATTGCCTGGTCGATCCTCTACACACTGATTGCGCTGGCGTTTGCCATGGTGTGGGGCACGCAGGACGCGCCGGGCAAGCGGCTGGCCATCGGCCTGTTCGCCCTGGGCCTGGCGATCAATCTCACCTGGTCGCCGGTGTTCTTCAACCTGCACATGATCAGCGCCGCGCTGGGCATCATCGTGGTGATGCTGATCGTGGCGCTGGCCACCACCTTTGCCTTTGGCCGGGTCAACCGCCTCGCCGCCTGGCTGATGGTGCCCTATCTGGTGTGGCT
>Ga0075154_10001268_pt1 | contig 18496 bp, 18 predicted proteins | sample JI71714BDNA_FD_70965 | JGI IMG/M metagenome (GOLD analysis project Ga0075154, IMG submission 70965) | Wastewater effluent complex algal communities from Wisconsin, to seasonally profile nutrient transformation and Carbon sequestration -... | ecosystem: Engineered > WWTP > Effluent > Algae...
CCACAGGCCTCGCACTCCCCGATGACGCCGTTCTCGCCAAGTTCGATGCAATCGGCACGCCGGACTTCCTCCACGAAGCGGCGCATCAACGCGCCATCCTTGATCCCGGGTTCCAGTTCGATGCCGCTGGCGACATCCACGCCCCACGGCGACGCCGCGCGCACCGCAGCGTACACATTATCGGCGCTGAGCCCACCCGCCAGCACGTAAGGCTTGCTCATGTCGCCGGGAATCGCGGCGATGTCGACGCGCTCCCCGCTGCCGCCGGGCTCGCCGGGCGCGTGGCCGTCCAGCACGAATCCCGCGGCGTGCGGGTAGCGCGCATGCAGCATGCGGCCGTTGAGGCCGGCATCCACGCCCTTCAGGCCGATGCCCTTGAGGTAAGGCAGGCCGAAGCGACGGCAGAACGCATCGTCCTCGCTGCCATGGAACTGCAGCAGGGTGGGTCGCGCCAGGGCGATCGCGTCTCGCACCTCACCGGCGCTGTTGTCCCGGAACAGCGCCACCGCATCGACCAGCGGCGCCAGCGCCTCGCGCAGGGCGCGGGCCGCTTCGGGTTCGATCCGGCGCGGGCTGCCAGGGGCGAAGATCAGGCCGATCGCATCGACGCCCAACTCGCCGGCCAGGCGCACGTCGCCGGCACGGGTCAGGCCGCAGAACTTGATGCGGGTACGGAACAACGCACGCTTCATCGGCGAACCTTCAGCTGGGGATGTCGTCGCCGCAGACCTCCGGCGGCAGCCCCCATTGTCGCGGATATCGCGGCCCGAGGAACAGCAGCCCGGCGGCCGGTGCGGTCGGCCCGGCGACACTGCGATCACGGCCTTCCAGAAGTCCGGCGATCCATTCGACAGGACGCTCGCCACGGCCGACCGGCAGCAGCGAACCCACGATGTTGCGGACCATGTGGTGGAGGAAGGCATTCGCCTGCACCTCCACGTGGACCTCGTCGTCGTGGCGCGACACCACGATGTCGTGCAGGTCGCGCCGCGCATGCGCAGCCTGGCACTGGATGCTGCGGAACGCGGAGAAATCGCGCTCCCCGCGCAAGGCCTGCGCGGCGGCGTGCATGGCATCGGCATCCAGCGGCATGCGCTCCCAGCTGAGGTACTGGCGGGCGAGCCCGGGCCGCGTGCCGCGGTTGAGGATGCGATAGCGGTAACGGCGCGAGCGCGCGGCGAAACGCGCACTGAACGCGTCGGCGACCGGCACGCACCAGCGCACGGCGATGGCGGGTGGCAGGTTGGCGGTGGTGCCGAGCACCCAACCCCGTACATCGCGGACGGCGTCGGTGTCGAAATGCACGACCTGGCAGCGCGCGTGCACGCCGGCATCGGTGCGGCCCGCGCAGACGGTATCGATGCGCGCATCGGCCACTTTCGACAACGCGATCTCCAGTGCGGTCTGCAGGCTCCCATCGGCGACATGGGTGCCGGCCGGGCTCAGCCGTTGCCAGCCGGAGAACCCGCTGCCGTCGTATTCGACCCCCAGCGCGAAACGCATCCGCGTGCCGACGTGCCTCAGCCGAGCTCGCGCAGCAGGCGGGCGGCGTCGGTGCGCGCGACCGGGTCGGCGTCATCCAGCAGTTCGCGCAGCAGCTGCTTCGCGGAATGGTCGTCGCCGATGTCCAGGAAGGCACGCGCCAGCTTCATCCGCTGCTCGGCGCTGGCCTGCGGCACCGGGATCTCCGGCTCCGGCAAATCGTCCTCGACCGGCACGAAGCGTGGCGCAGCGGCCTGCTCGACCGGTGGCGGCGGCGGCACGAAGGCCTCGGCCTTGACCCAGCCGGAATGCCAGGCCGGGGTTTCCACCCGCGCGGCGCTGGGCGGGACGTCGGCCAGGTCGATGGTGGGTGCGGCGTGCGGCGCGTCCGCAACCGCGCTGGCGACCGGCGGCGGCGTTTCCGGTCCGCTGCCATCGACGTCGGTCTCGGCGTCGGTGTCGGAGTCGGAGTCGGAGTCGGCTTGAGCGTCAGCATCGTGGCGATCGCCATCCTCGACGCGCGGGGCGTCGAAGTCGGCCGAGGGATGCACCAGGCTGGCAGCCAGCGCTTCGCTGTCGAAACTGCTGCGGCGCGGCGCGGGAGCCGGCTTGCGGCGCCCGAACAGCAACCATCCCAGCAAGGCCACCGCAGCCAAGCCCAGCCCGCCCCAGATGTACGGCATCGGGTTGGAGGCAGCAGCGGCTGCGTCCTGGGTCGCGGGCACTTGCGCGCTGGCCTGCGGCGCGGCCTGTGCGGCAGCGGCCGGCTTGACCGCGGCCGCCGCTGCCGCCGCGGCGGCCTTGTTCGCCTCGGCCAGGCGCTGCTGGGCGGCAGCCAGTTCGCTGTCCTTGAGCGACAGCAACTGCTGCTGGTCCTGCTTCAGTTTCTCGAGTTCGGCCACCCGCTCCTTGAGCTCACCGATCTCGACGGCCTTGGCGGCGATGTCTTCGTCTTTCTGCCGCAATTGTTGCTGGAGCATGCTGCCCTCGCCTCCGGCGGTGGTGCCGGATCGTGTACCTGTGGCCTTGCCCGGTGCAGCGGGCGGGATGATCTGCAAGCGCGCTTCCTGGCGACGCGCGGGCGCGGCCTGGCGGGGCGGCGTTGCCGGTTTCGGCTTGGCCGTGGTGGCGGTCGCCTTGGGCGCCGCAGCTGCGGCGGGGGCAGCCGTGGCCGGCGCCCGCGTGGCCGGAGGGGCATCGGCAGTGGCGACCTCGGGCTGGCGCACCGGACGGCGCGCCTGGCGCCATTGCTGCATCTGCTGGCGCACCACCTGCCCGGCTTCGTCTGCGCTGACGCTGCCCAGTTCATCGCGTCCGGGGACGCGCAACACCGAACCGCGACGCAGCCGGTTGATGTCATCGCCCAGGAAGGCATCCGGATTGGCGCGCAGCAAGGCCAGCATCGTCTGGTCAAGGCTGTAGCCCGACGGCAGGTCCAGCTTGCCGGCGATTTTCGACAGCGTCTCGCCCTGCTTGATCGGACCGTATTGCGCGGTGGCAGGTGCTGGCGCTGCGGCGATCGGAGCCGGTGCGGCAGCCGGTGGTGGCAGCGGCGCGATGGCGACGGGCGATGGCGCGGGTTCCGGGCGCGCCTCGGGAACCGGCGGCGGCGTGGGCACGGGCGCGGCGGCAACCGGTGGCGGCACCGGCCGCTGGATCACGTTCGGCACCGGCGACACCGGGGCTTCGATGGCCGGCTGCAGCGGCGCGCTTGCGGTATTCGGCGCGTCGACCAGCGCCGAGTATTCGCGCACCAGCCGACCCTGTCCCCAATCGACCTCGACCAGGAAGTTCAGCACGGGCTGTTCGACCGGGCGGGTGCTGGTAACCCGGATCACAGGACGGCCGCGGGCATCGCTGCCCAGGCTGAACTGCAGGTCTGCGGCGGCGCCGCTGGGCGGCGCCAGGCCGACCCGCCGGAAGGTTTCCGGCGAGGCCAGCCGTGCCTGCAACGCTTCCAGTTCCCCCGGCGTGGTCGAAATGATCGGGATTTCCGCGACCAGCGGCTGGTTGCGCCGCGACTTGACCTCGATCTGGCCGAGGCCGAGCGCCCACGCATTCCCCGCTGCCAACAGCAACGCAGTGGCGATTGCCGCCGTTCGCAATGTCCTGATCACGCCTGCTCCCGCCCCCATCACCGCGACGACTCTAGCCGCGCTCAGGCTTCGGCGGCAACAAGTTCCGCAATCTGCACCGCGTTCAGCGCCGCGCCCTTGCGGATGTTGTCCGAGACCACCCACAGGTTCAGCCCGCGCGGATGCGACAGGTCCTCGCGGATCCGGCCCACGTAGACCGCGTCGTTGCCCGAGGCATGGGTGACCGGCGTGGGATAGCCGCCGGCCTTGCGCTCGTCGACCACCACCACGCCCGGCGCAGCCTCGAGCAGTTCGCGCGCGCGGTCGGCGCCGAGCTTCTCGCGCGTCTCGACGTTGACCGCTTCGGAATGCCCGTAGAACACCGGCACGCGCACCGCGGTCGGGTTGACCTGGATGGTGTCGTCGCCAAGGATCTTGCGGGTCTCCCAGACCAGCTTCATCTCTTCCTTGGTGTAGCCGTTGTCCAGGAAGTCGTCGATGTGCGGGATCAGGTTGAAGGCGATCTGCGCCTGGAACTTCTTCGGTTCGATCTCCTGGAAGTTCAGCAGCTTGCCGGTCTGCACGCCCAGCTCCTCCAGCCCGGAGCGACCCGCGCCCGACACCGACTGGTACGTCGCCACGTTGATGCGCTCGATGCCGGCGGCGTCGAAGATCGGCTTCAGCGCCACCATCAGTTGCATGGTCGAGCAGTTCGGGTTGGCGATGATCCCGCGCGGGCGGTTGCGGATGGCTTCGGGATTGACCTCGGACACCACCAGCGGGACGTCGTCGTCGTAGCGGAAGGTCGAGGAGTTGTCGATCACCACCGCGCCGGCGGCGGCGAACTTCGGCGCGTATTCCTTGCTGGTGGCACCGCCCGCGGAGAACAGCGCGATGTCCACGCCGGCGGGATCGAAGGTGGCCAGGTCCTGCACCACCAGGTCGCCGTTGCCGAAGGCCACCGTCATGCCGGCGGAACGCTCGCTGGCCAGGGCGATGACGTCGCTGGCCGGGAAGTCGCGCTCGGCCAGGATCGACAGCATCACTTCGCCCACGGCGCCGGTCGCGCCCACCACTGCCACCTTGAATTGCTTGCTCATGTTCGTCTCATGCCCTGGAAATGCGGCGCGGATCATCGCGCTGCGGAATTCGGAATGGATTGCCTTGCGTGTCCGCTGCGGCGCGCTGCTGCCCGTGGGGGCGTAGCCGGCGGCGCGCCGCTATCGTTTCGCGTCGGTGTTGATGGACGTGGCGCCTGGAATGCGCGGCGAAACCTCGCCCACGTCGCCGCACTGCGCGCGATGGCGCAGCGCCTGGTCCATCAGCACCAGCGCCAGCATCGCCTCGCAGATCGGGGTCGCGCGGATGCCCACGCAGGGATCGTGGCGACCGGTGGTGACGATGTCGACCACGTTGCCGTCGGCATCCAGTCCTTCCACAGGCAGGCGCAGGCTGGAGGTCGGCTTGAACGCGACCGAGACCGAAACCTGCTGGCCGGTGGAAATGCCGCCCAGGATCCCGCCCGCATGGTTCGACAGGAACCCGCCCGGCGTCATCACGTCGCGATGCACGCTGCCCTTCTGCGAAACACTGGCGAAGCCGTCGCCGATCTCCACGCCCTTGACCGCATTGATCGACATCATCGCCGCGGCCAGGTCGCCGTCCAGCTTGCCGTACACCGGCTCGCCCCAGCCCGGCGGCACGCCATCGGCCACCACGGTCACCCGCGCGCCGACCGAATCGCCGGACTTGCGCAGCGCGTCCATGTAGGTTTCCAGCGCATCGACCTGCGCGGCGTGCGGCCAGAAGAACGGATTGGTCTCGATGACGGACGCATCGAACCCCTGCGGCACGATCTCGCCGAGTTGCGACAGCCAGCCGTAGACGCGCACGCCATGCCGGTCCGCCAGCCACTTCTTGGCGATCACCGCCGCGGCGACGCGCATGGTGGTCTCGCGGGCGCTGCTGCGGCCACCGCCACGTGGATCGCGGATGCCGTATTTCTGCCAGTAGGTGTAGTCGGCGTGGCCGGGCCGGAACTGCGCGGCGATCTTGCTGTAGTCCTTGCTGCGCTGGTCGGTGTTGCGGATCAGCAGCGCGACCGGCGTGCCGGTGGTGACGCCTTCGTAGACGCCGCTGAGGATTTCGACCTCGTCGGCTTCATGCCGTTGCGAGGTGTGCCGGGAGGTGCCGGTCGCACGCCGCGCCAGGTCCCGCACGAAGTCCCCGGGCGCGATCGCGATGCCCGGCGGGCAGCCATCGACCACGCACCCGATCGCCGCCCCGTGGGACTCGCCGAAGGTGGTGACGCGCAGCAGCTGGCCGAAGGTGTTCAAGCGGGCAGAGTCAGAACAGTCCGGCGCTGGATGCGGCCCGGCTGGCATCGCGCGCATTCGCCAGCTTGGCGATGCGGTCGTGGTGGGCGATCAGGTCGGCGCATTCGGCCACGAAGATGCCCATCTGCCCGACCTTGAATTCGACCCAGGCCAACGGGAGTTCCGGCAGCAGGTTGACCAGCGCGGTCTCGGCCTCGCCGACCTCGCAGACCAGCAGGCCGTCCTGCGAAAGATGCAGCGGCGCGTCGCGCAGGATGCGCAGCGCGAGGTCCAGGCCGTCGTCGCCGGCCCGCAGGCCGAGTTCCGGCTCGTGCGCGTATTCGCGCGGCAGGGCGTCGGTCTCGTCGTTTGTGACGTAGGGCGGATTGGTGACGATCAGGTCGTAATGCTCGCCCTGCAGGCCATCGAACAGGTCCGACTTGACGAAGCGGACGTTGCGCACGTGCAGGCGCTTTTCGTTCTCGGCGGACAGCGACAGCGCGTCGTCGCTGATGTCGGCGCCGTCCACGTGCCAGTCGGGGTTGTGGTGCGCCATCGCGATGGCGATGCAACCGGACCCGGTGCACAGGTCCAGGGCGCGGCGCACCTCGCGGTGGCCCAGCCAGGGCTGGAAGCCGGCTTCGATCATTTCCGCGATCGGCGAACGCGGCACCAGCGCGCGCGTGTCCGACTTGAAGCTCAGGCCGGCGAACCAGGCCTCGCCGGTGAGGTAGGCGGCCGGGATGCGCTCCTCGATACGGCGCAGGAACAGGCCCAGCACGTCTTCCTTCTCGGCCTCGGTGATGCGGGCATTGCCGTAGGCCGGCGGCAGGTCGTGCGGCAGGTGCAGCGCATGCAGGGTCAGCTGGGTCGCTTCGTCCAGGGCGTTGTCGTAGCTGTGGCCGAAGGTCAGGCCCGCCGCGTTGAAGCGGCTGGCGCCGTAGCGGATCAGGTCGATGATCGTCTGCAATTCCTGGGACATGAGCGGCCACGCGCGTGCAAGGCCGTGAAGTATAGCGGCGGTGCCCCGCTATCATGGCGGCCCGCTACCATTCCGGACGGTCATGTCGAAACGCGCTGCCCTGCTGTTGCTCGTGGCTTGCCTGGCCGGGGGATTGGGCCTGTGGGCCTCGCAGCGCTTCCATGCGCCCGCCTCCCCAGCGCTGCCTGCGGTGAAGGCGGTGACCTTGCTGCCGGATCCGCGCGTGCTGCCCGCGTTCTCGCTGCAGCAATCCGATGGCAGCGCGCTGACCGTCGACGACCTCAAGGGCCACTGGACCGTGGTGTTCCTGGGCTTCACCCATTGCCCGGACATCTGTCCGACCACGCTGGCGCAGCTCGCTGGCGCACAGAAGCAGTGGGCGGCGCTACCGGCCGCCACCCGCCCGCGCGTCCTGTTCATTTCCACCGACCCAGAGCGCGACAGCCCCAAGCTCACCGGCGACTACGCGCATGCCTTCCATGCGGACACGCTGGCGGCGACCGCGCCGATCCCGCAACTGGAGGAATTCGCGCGTTCGCTGTCGTTGGTGTTCATGAAGGCGCCCGGCCCCAGCGGCGAGCCGGACGACTACAGCATCGACCACAGTGCCGCCCTCGTCCTGCTCGACCCGCAGGTGCGCATGGCCGGCGTGGCGCAACCCCCGTTCGACATCCGCGCGATCGCGGCCGACCTCGAACGCCTGACCAAGGCCACGCCGTGAGCCCGTTGACCGCCCTGACCTACGTCCTGCCGCATCGCGCGCTGTCCTCGCTGGCGCGCGCGCTGGCTTACTCGACCAACGTGTCGACCAAGCAGTGGCTGATCGATACCGTCACCCGCAAGTTTGGCGTGGACCTGTCCGAAGCCGCCGAATCCGACCCCACGGCCTACCCCACCTTCAATGCGTTCTTCACCCGCGCGCTGAAGCCCGGTGCACGCGTGCCGGATCCAGACCCGCGCACGCTGCTGATGCCCGCCGATGGCCGCATCAGCCAGTGCGGCGACATCGTGCCCGATGGAAGCGGTGACGGACGCATCTTCCAGGCCAAGGGCCAGTCGTTCACCGCCGCCGAATTGCTGGGCGATGCCGAAGCCGCCAGGCCCTTCGCCGATGGCGTGTACGCCACCGTGTACCTGTCGCCGCGCGACTACCACCGCGTGCACATGCCGTGGACCGGCACCCTGCGCGAGACCGTGCACGTGCCGGGGCGCTTGTTCTCGGTCGGCACGGACGCAGTGGCCAGCGTGCCGCGGCTGTTCGCCCGCAACGAGCGCCTGGTCTGCCACTTCGACACCGACTTCGGGCCGATGGCCTCGGTGATGGTGGGCGCGCTGCTGGTGTCCGGCGTGGAAACCGTGTGGAGCGGCGTGGAGATCCCCGCCTACGGCGACCGCATCACCCGCAAGGACTATCGCGGCAAGGGCATCGTGCTGGAACGCTTCGCCGAGATGGCGCGCTTCAACTACGGCAGCACGGTGATCGTACTGTTGCCGAAGGGCGTGGCGCGGCTGGCACCGGAGTTGCGTGCGGAAACGCCGGTGCGCCTGGGACAGGCGCTCGGACGCCTTTCATAGGGGTTCCGGCGCTGGCCGATATCCCGGCTTACACTGCGCGGCAACGGGACCGGGGAGTCCACGATGACCGCAAGCAGAGCGTTCGCGCCCGACCACCCGTGGGATCGCAATGCCCATCTGGCATTCGTCCTGATTGCCTGGGGCGCCACGATCCTGGGATTCGGCTCGTCGCTCGTGGAGCGCCTGGCGGGCCATGCGGATTACCCCGCGCCGCTGGTACTGCACGCACACGCGGCACTGTTCATCGGCTGGCTGGGTTTGTTGACGATCCAGGTCCTGCTGGTCCGCACGAACAGGACATCCGTCCACCGCAAGCTCGGCCTCGCGACGCTCGTGCTGGTGCCGGCCATGCTGGCCTTCAGTTTCCTGGCGGAACGCCACAGCCAGCATTTCTACAGCCCGAAATACCCGGAAAACCTCAATTTCTTCGCGGTGCCGCTCGGCTACCTGCTGGTGTTCCCCGCCTTCATCGGCCTGGCACTGCTTGCCCGTCGCAATCCGCCGGCGCACAAGCGCTGGATGCTGCTTGCCAACGCCGTCATCCTCGGCGTGCCGTTCGCGCGGTGGTGGGGCGAGGCACTGTACGAGCGATTCGGCGACGGCTTCTGGGGCATGATCGTGCACACCTATGCCGGCACGGATCTGCTCGTATTGCTGATGGTGGCGTACGACATCATCACGCGCCGCCGCACGCATCCCGCGCTACTTGCGGGCGTCCCCGTGCTGCTGGCCAGCCAACTCCTCGTGTCATGGGCCTATCACAGCGCCTGGTGGCCGCCCATCGTGCGCCGGATCGTCGGGCTTTAGCGCCGCTCGGATTCCCCGTTCAGCCCTTGCACCCCTCCAACCTCAGGCTCTGTCCCGGCTTGATCGCGTATTTCGGCGCCTTCAGCTTGTTCGCCCTGGCCAGGTCGCCGAGGTCGCAGTCGAACTTGCGGACGATCGACGACAGGGTCTCGCCGCGCTTGACCTTGTGGGTCTTCGGTTTCGGCGGCTGCGGCTTGGGCTTGGAGGGCACGGGCGTGGCGCTGGCGGCATCCGCGTTGGCCACGGCATCGCCGCCGGTGCTGGTCATCGGCCCGATCCGCACCAACGCCGATTGCACGTTGCTCGCCACCAGCTGTTCCGCAAGCTGCAGGCGCTGGCCGCGCGTGCAGTAGCGGCTGTACAGCGACGCGATGCGGGTGGTGGCATTGAGCGTGGTGCCGGCCGGCATGCTGCTGTCGGCGTCCCAACGCGGATTGAGGTTGCGCAGCGCGCGCATGTAGCCGTCACGCGAGCCGTAGTTGCCCAGGCAGATGGTGAGTTCGTAGATCGAGGCCGGCTGCTGCAGGCGGATCACCGCCGGGCGCGAGTTCACCTTCGGCCAGCGGATGCCGTAGTCCTTCGGATGCAGGAACAGCCAGGCTGCGGCGACCACCATCGGCACGTAGTCCTTGGTCTCGGCGGGGAACTGGTTGTAGACGCCGACGTCCCAGAAACTGCGACCGCCGCTCTCGCGGTACACGCGCAGGGCGCGCCCTTCGCCGCCGTTGTAACCGGCCAGCGACAGTTCGATGTTGTTGTCGAGCTGGGCCATGCGCTCGGTCAGGTACTGCGCTGCGGCATCCGCGGATGCCGCGGGGTCGTAACGGGTGTCGAAACCGGTGCCGTCGTCGCCCAGGCCGAAGCGGCGGCCAGTAGCCGGCATGAACTGCAGCGGCCCGACCGCGCCCGCGCGCGAACCCGCATGCACCTTGCCGTTGGATTCCTTGGCCATGATCCCGAACAGCAGCGCCTCCGGCAGGCCGTGGCGCTTGAATGCCGGCGACATCAGGTGCTGCATGTAGCGGTAGTTCTCGTAACTGTCCATCAGCGACGGGCGCATGTCGGTCAGCCAGCGGCGGATGCCGGCCTGCACCGCCGGATTGAACTGGACCATGCGCACGAAGCGCTGGCCTTCATCGCTCAGCAGCGCAGACGCATCGGCGCTTCCCGGCACGTTGCCCGTGGCCAGGTCGCCCTCGTCGATCGGATCCTCGTCCTCGCTGTCCGGATCGCCGTCGTCCGCTTGCGGGGTGGCCTTGAGCAGGCGCTCGTAGGTGGCCAGCATCTTCGGCAGTTCGCAGCCCTTTTGCTTCGCGCAGGCCGCGACCACCGCCTGCATCTCGGTCAAGGCCGCGGCGGGGACGGCGCCATCGGTGTCCTCGTCCTCGGCCAGCAGGGCATCGCGATAGCGCTTCTCGGCGGCATCCATCCGCTGCTGCAAGGTCGCCGCGGCGGCAAGGTCACGCTTGGATTGCGCCTGCGCAACCGGCGCGGACGTGGCGGCAAGCAGGACGACGGCGAAGGCGGCAAGCGCGGGCAGTGGGCGAACGGGCATCAGCAATGGGCAACTCGCGTGGGGAACGGCAGGGTAGCCGCCGCGCAAGCGCCGGGGCAACCTGCCGCAGGTCACGGGAAGGCATGCCGCATCGCATAGAATCGGCACGCGCCGCATTCACGTTCGCGCCGGCGACACGTCGCCCCCAACCTCCACACAGGAACAGGCATGGATCCGATCCTCGTAGGCAAGGCCGTCACCACCGAAACCAGCGGCAATGTCTTCCTGTTGCCGAAGTACGGCAACCGCCACGGCCTGATCGCCGGGGCGACCGGCACCGGCAAGACGGTCACCCTGATGACCCTGGCCGAGGGCTTCAGCCGGATCGGCGTGCCGGTCTTCCTGGCCGACGTGAAGGGCGACGTGGCCGGGCTGGCGGTGGCGGGCACGGCGAGCGAGAAGCTGCAGCAGCGCATCGACCTGATGGGCATCAGCGATTACCGCAACGAGGCCGCGCCGGTGGTGTTCTGGGATCTCTGGGGCAAGCTGGGCCATCCGGTACGCACCACCGTCAGCGAGATCGGCCCCACCCTGCTCTCGCGCATCCTGGAGTTGAACGAAACCCAGGCCGGCGTGCTCGACATCGTGTTCAAGCTGGCCGACGACCGCGGCCTGCTGTTGCTCGACCTCGACGACCTGCGCGCGCTGCTCGGCCTGATCGCCGACGAGCGCAAGGACATCAGTACCTCGTATGGCCTGGTCAGCACGCCGTCGATCGGCGCGATCCAGCGCGCCTTGTTGCGCCTGGAGCAGGAAGGCGCCGACATGTTCTTCGGCGAGCCGGCGCTGGAGCTCAGTGACCTCATGCGCACGACCACCGACGGCCGCGGCGTGGTCAACATCCTCGCCGCCAACCAGCTGATCCTGAAGCCCAAGCTGTACTCCAGTTTCCTGCTGTGGCTGCTGTCGGAACTGTTCGAGAACCTCCCGGAAGTCGGCGACCTCGACAAGCCGAAGCTGGTGTTCGTGTTCGACGAAGCGCACCTGCTGTTCGACGACGCGCCGGCTGCGCTGCGCCAGCGCATCGAACAGGTCGTGAGGCTGATCCGCTCCAAGGGCGTGGGCGTGTACTTCTGCTCGCAGTTCCCCGACGACGTGCCCGACGAGATCCTCGGCCAGATGGGCAACCGCTTCCAGCACGCGCTGCGCGCCTTCACCCCGCGCGACCAGAAGGCAGTGAAGACAGCGGCCGAAACCTTCGTCGCCAATCCCGCGCTCGACGTGGCCGCCACGATCTCGCAACTCGGCACCGGCGAAGCGCTGGTCTCGACCCTGCAGGACAAGGGCGTGCCGATGCCGGTGGAGAAGACCCTGGTCGCGCCGCCGCGTTGCCGGATGGGCGCGATCACCGATGCCGAGCGCGCGCAGGTGCGTGCCGGCAGTCCGGTGGGGATGAAGTACGACAACCGCATCGACCGCGACTCCGCCGCCGAACTGCTGGCGAAGAAGGCCGAGGCCAAGGTTGCCCAGGCCGAGGCGCCGCCGGCCAAGACCCGCGACCAGGACGACGCCGAGCAGGGTGGCTTCGGTGGCGCCGTCAAGGACGCGGTGTTCGGCACCAAGCGCCGGCAGGGCATGATCGAGACCATGGCCAAGCAGACCACCCGCACGATCGGCGCCAAGCTGGGCAACCAGATCGTTCGCGGCATCCTGGGCAGCATCTTCGGCGGCAAGCGCTGATCGACGACGCGCGCTCCGCTATCACCCCCCATCCATCATCCGGATATCGTCAGCAATGAGGCTTTCCATGAATCGCACCCTCCTGGCCATCGCGCTCGCCGCCACCCTCGCCGCCACCGCCGGCTGCAAGCCCGACGAAGCCGCCGAGGCCGCTGCCGCGCCGGCCGTCGCCGCCGCTCCCGTCAATGCGGTGACCGAGGTCGTCGACCAGGGTTCGCCCGCAGGCGACGTCAAGGGCTTCGACATCAAGGCGTTCGCCGGCACCTACGGCGGAACCCTGCCTTGCGCGGACTGCCCGGGCATCGACAGCACCATCGCGTTCACGCCGGAAGGCACCTACACGCTGAGCGAAACCTACCAGGACACGGACAAGAGCAGCTTCCTGTCCAAGGGCACCTGGTCGCTGCGCGGCGACGGCAAGGCCGTGCTGCTGGATCCGGAGGACAAGGACGAATACGACCGCAGCTTCAGCATCGTCTCGCCGACCGAACTGCGCGCGCTGGACCAGCAGGGCAAGCCGATCGACAGCACGCTCGACTACAGCCTCAAGCGCAAGTAAGCATGGGGCGCTGGCGCCCGCCCGCGGCGGGCAGCACCGCGCTGGTCACCCGCGAGGGGCACGACCGGCTGAAGGCGGAACTGGACGACCTCTGGCGGGTGCGCCGGCCCGAGGTCGTCAAGGCCTTGGCCGCCGCCGCCGCGGAAGGCGACCGCTCCGAGAACGCCGAGTACACCTACCGCAAGAAGCAACTCGGCGAGATCGACCGTCGGGTGCGCTACCTGAGCAAGCGGCTGGAAGCATTGCGCGTGGTCGACGCGGCACCCTCCGATCGCGACTCGGTGTTCTTCGGCGCGGAGGTGACGCTGGAGAACATCGACGATGGCCAGCAGGTCGCCTATCGCATCGTCGGCCCCGACGAGACCGATGCCCGGCGGGGCTGGATCAGCATCGACGCCCCACTCGCCCGCGCCATGCTCAAGAAGCGCGTGGACGACGAATTCGATGCCGTCCTCCCGGGCGGCATCGTCCACTACGCGATCATCGGGATCCGTTACGCGGACTGATCGCGGGTAGGCCCGCCATCGACGTCGGGCGTCCCCACGTCGTCATCGTCGTCCGCCACCCCGCGTTCGCGCGCACGCCGCGCCAACGCCTCGTAGCGATCCTGGAACATCCGCAATTCGTGCTCTTCCAGCTCCTCGAGGTCGAGCAGGCTGTTGTGCGCGCCTCGGGTGGCGCGGATCAATTCATCCAGCTTGATCTGCAGGGCGCGCGCGTCGCGGTTCTGGCTGCTCTGGATCAGGAAGACCATCAGGAAGGTGACGATCGTGGTGCCGGTGTTGATCACCAGTTGCCACGTATCGCTGAAGCCGAACAGCGGCCCGGTGATGATCCAGACCAGCACCACCAGCAACGCCAGCACGAAACTGGAAGGACTGCCGGCGAAGCGCGAGGCGGCATTCGCCAGGCGGGTGAACCAACGCTGGTGCGCCATGCGGCTTGCTCCCGGACCCAAGCCGCCATCTTCGCCCCGCACGCGCGGAGGTCAAGCGGGGCCCGCGGGGCGCTGGCGGCTCAGTCGTCGTATTCGACTTCGCCGTAGAGATCGTGTTCGTCGCTGCCCATGATCCGAACGCGGGCGAACTCGCCGGGCACCAAGCCGGCCTCGCGGCCATCCTGCACCTGTACCAGGCCGTCGATCTCCGGCGCATCCGCCATCGAGCGCGCGATGGCGAGTTCGCCGTCGATCGCATCCACCAGCACCTGCTGCACCGTGCCCACTTTCGCCGCCAACCGCGCCTCGGAAATCGCCGCCTGACGCTCCATGAAACGCGCCAGGCGCTCCTGCTTGACCGCTTCGTCAACCGGATCCGGAAGCTCGTTGGCCTTCGCGCCATCCACCGGCGAATAGGCGAACGCACCGACGCGATCGAGTTGGGCTTCGTCGAGGAAATCCAGCAGCTCCTCGAACTCCGCCTCGGTTTCGCCCGGGAAGCCGACGATGAAGGTGCTGCGGATGGTGAGTTCCGGGCAGGTCGCGCGCCAGCGCTGCACGCGCTCCAGGGTCTTGTCGACCGCACCCGGCCGCTTCATCAGCTTCAGCACGCGCGGGCTGGCGTGCTGGAACGGGATGTCGAGGTATGGAAGGAGCTTGCCGTCCGCCATCAACGGGATGATGTCGTCCACGTGCGGATACGGATACACGTAGTGCAGGCGCGTCCACGCATCGAGTTCGGACAGGCCTTCGCACAACGCCTTCATCCGCGTCTGGTACGTCTTGTCGCGCCAGGTGCGCTCGGCGTACTTGACGTCCACGCCGTAAGCGCTGGTGTCCTGCGACACCACCAGCAGTTCGCGGACGCCGCCGCGCACCAGCTTCTCGGCCTCGCGCAGTACCTCGTCGACCGGGCGCGACACCAGGTCGCCGCGCATCGAAGGGATGATGCAGAAGCTGCAGCGGTGGTTGCAGCCTTCCGAAATCTTCAGGTACGCGTAGTGCTTCGGCGTGAGCTTGAGCCCGTAATCGGGCAACAGGTTGACGAAGGGATCGTGCCGCGGCGGCAGCGCGGTGTGCACCGCGTCCATCACGCTGGCGTAGTCCTGCGGGCCGCTGATCGACAGCACGCCCGGATGCGCCTCGCGGATCACCTCGGCGCGCTTGCCCAGGCAGCCGGTGACGATGACCTTGCCGTTCTCCGCCATCGCCTCGCCGATCGCATCCAACGACTCCGCCACCGCGCTGTCGATGAAGCCGCAGGTGTTGACCACCACCACGTCGGCGTCGTCGTAGGCCTGCACCAGGTCGTAGCCCTCGACGCGCAGTTGGGTGAGGATGCGCTCGGAGTCGACCAGCGCCTTGGGGCAGCCGAGGCTGACGAATCCGACTTTGGGTTGTTGCAGGGACATGCGCGGGGCACCACGAAAGGTGCGAAATTATACGGCGGGCGTCCCCTGCCCCGGCGGCCTCACCACCTCATCGCGCTCCGCGATCGGAGGACATCATGGGCGAATGGATCCACCTCGATACCGTCGCACGCCCGGCCCGGGCCTGGCTCGCGCGTCCGGCGAAGCCCCCGCGCGGGTCGGTGATCGTGCTGCAGGAGATCTTCGGGGTGAACGCGCACATCCGCGCGGTGACCGATGGATTCGCTGGACACGGCGTCGTCGCCCTGGCGCCCGCCCTGTTCGACCCGGTCCAGCCGGACGTCGAGCTGGGCTATGGCGATGCCGGCGTCAGCCGTGGCCGCGAACTGGTGTCCGAGTTGGGTACCGATGGCGCCCTGCAGGTGGTCACCGCCGCTGCGCGCTGGCTGCGCGAGGCCAGCCACCATCCCGGCGTGGTCGGCTATTGCTGGGGCGGCTCGATCGCCTTCCTCGCAAATACCCGGCTCGGCCTGCCAGCCGTGAGCTACTACGGCGCACGGACGATGCCGTTCATCGCCGAGCCCGCACGCGCCGCCCTGATGTTCCACTTCGGCGGGCGCGACGCCAGCATCCCGGCGGACGACATCGCCCGCCACCGCGCACTGCAGCCACGGGCCGAGGCCTTCGTCTATCCCGAGGCCGGCCACGCCTTCAACCGCGACATCGACCCGATCCATTTCCACGCGGCGAGCGCCGCGCTGGCACGACGGCGCACACTCGCCTTCCTGGCGGAGCACACCTCATGAACCACTGGCACCTGCACCCGCAACTGGCCGACGACACCACCCCGGTGATCGAACTCGCGCTCTGCGAAGTCCGCCTGATGGACGACGCCAACCACCCGTGGCTGGTGCTGGTGCCGCGGGTTCCCGACCTGGTCGAGATCATCGACCTGGAGGCCGTCCAGCGCGCCCAGCTCACGACGGAAATCGATGTCGCATCGCGCGCGCTCAAGGCGCTGTTCAAGCCGCACAAGCTCAACATCGCCGCGCTTGGCAACCTGGTGCCGCAATTGCACGTGCACGTGATCGCGCGCTACACCGACGACATCGCCTGGCCGCGCCCCGTCTGGGGGGCAGCGAACGCCCGACCCTATGCGCCGGAGGAACTGATCGAGCGGGTGACTGCGCTGCGCGCCGCGCTCGCGGGGTAAGACTCAGGTCTTCGGCAACGTCACGCCAGTCTGCCCCTGGTACTTGCCGCCGCGGTCCTTGTAACTGGTCTCGCAGACGTCGTCGCCATCGGCCTGGAAGAACAGCATCTGCGCCACGCCTTCATTGGCGTAGATGCGTGCCGGCAGCGGCGTGGTATTGCTGAATTCCAGGGTCACGTGGCCTTCCCACTCCGGCTCCAGCGGAGTGACATTCACGATGATCCCGCAGCGCGCGTAGGTGCTCTTGCCCAGGCACACGACAAGCGTGTCGCGCGGGATGCGGAAGTACTCGACGGTGCGCGCCAACGCGAACGAATTCGGCGGGATGATGCACTCGTCCGCGACCACGTCGACGAAACTCTTCGGGTCGAAGTGCTTGGGATCGACGATGGTCGAGTTGATGTTGGTGAAGATCTTGAACTCGCGCGAGCAGCGCACGTCGTAGCCGTAGCTGGAGGTGCCGTAGCTGACGATGCGGTGGCCGTCCACCTGCTTGACCTGGCCGGGCTCGAACGGCTCCAGCATGCCGTGCTCCCGGGCCATGCGGCGGATCCAGCGGTCGCTCTTGATGCTCATCGGGTCGGGTCTTGTTGCGGGGACGGGCCCGCGATTCTAACTGGGCGGCCTGCGGCTTCGGGAAGCCGGATCAGCTGCCCAGCAGCGAGGCCATGATCCCGCTGCGCAGCTTCGGGCGCTTGTCGAGCTGGGCAAGCATGGCCCGGGCGATGTCGCGATACGCCTGCGACGGGGCCGCATCCGGCTGCGCCGCCACCATCGGCATGCCGGCATCGCCCTGCTCGCGGATGCCGATCTCCAGCGGCAGCGAGCCCAGCACCGGCACGCCGTATTGGGCGGACATGCGCGCGGCACCGCCCTCGCCGAACAGATGCTCGGCATGGCCGCACTGCGTGCAGACGTGTACTGCCATGTTCTCGACCAGGCCGAGCACCGCGATGCCGAGCTTCTCGAACATCTTCAGCGCCTTGCGCGCGTCCAGGGTGGCGATGTCCTGCGGCGTGGTCACGATCACCGCGCCCGCCACCGGGATTTTCTGCGCCATGGTCAGCTGGATGTCGCCGGTGCCCGGCGGCAGGTCGACCACCAGCACGTCGAGATCGCCCCAGCGGGTTTGCTCCAGCAGTTGGGTCAGGGACGAGGTCGCCATCGGCCCGCGCCAGATCATCGGCGTGTCCTGGTCGACCAGCAGGCCGATCGACATCGCCTCGATCCCATGCGCGCGCATCGGCTCGATGGTCTTGCCGTCCGGGCTGTCCGGCCGGCCGGACAGGCCCAGCATCATCGGCACGCTGGGCCCGTAGACGTCGGCATCCAGCACGCCCACGGCCAAGCCTTCCGCGGCGAGCGCCAGCGCCAGGTTCACGGCGGTCGTGGACTTGCCCACCCCACCCTTTCCGGAGCCGACGGCAATGATGTTGCGGACATGGGGCAGCGGCTTGAGTTCGCCCTGGACGGCGTGGGGGGTGAGGCGGGGCATGGGGGACGCCTTGCTGCGGGGCGGCAAGTCTAGCGCCGACTGACATCCGGATCGTGCAGGTCGTGGTGCCTGATGTGCCATTGGATCAGAAGCGCACATGCCTCATGGTCGCCGACCTGCTCGACCTGGATCCTCCGTTCGCGACCGCGGGCATCGGCAGCGACGGCTGCCCGGGCCATCGATGCAACCTGTCGTTCGGGCGCAAGGCTTGATGGGCGAGGGCCGGTGACAAGCCTGCGTGAAGAAGCGGCCCGGCGACCAACAGTCCCGGTTGTGAAACAGGCAAGTCTCGGACTGCATACGGCTGCGCGGCTCTGGCACATGCTTCGAGTGATATCCGTGGTCAACCGCCGGCATTCCGTGTGGCGTACTCGTTAATTTGGTGTTACGTTCAGGTGGCCAACCGATTGGTAACTCGCAAGTCCATGTATTTGCTCACATTTTTGAAGGA
>Ga0075154_10001274_pt1 | contig 18455 bp, 17 predicted proteins | sample JI71714BDNA_FD_70965 | JGI IMG/M metagenome (GOLD analysis project Ga0075154, IMG submission 70965) | Wastewater effluent complex algal communities from Wisconsin, to seasonally profile nutrient transformation and Carbon sequestration -... | ecosystem: Engineered > WWTP > Effluent > Algae...
GCAAGATGATCGCCGCCGGCTTCATTGCCCAGGGTGCCAAGGTCTACATCTCGTCACGCAAGGCGCCGGCCTGCTTCGAAACGGCGGCGGAACTGGGGCCACACTGCATCCCGCTGCCCCAGGATGTCTCGACCGTCGCCGGCTGCCAGGCGCTGGCCGCACAGCTCGCCACGCAGGAAACAAGGCTCGACGTTCTGGTCAACAATGCCGGCGCCGCCTGGGGCGCCGCGTTTGAGGATTTTCCGGAAAGCGGCTGGGACAAGGTGATGGATCTGAACGTCAAATCGCCGTTCTTCCTCACCCAGGCGCTGCATGGCCTGTTGAAGGCATCAGGCACACGCGCGCAGCCGGCCAAGGTGATCAACATCACGTCGATCGACGGCATAAGGCTCAATCCGCAGGAAACCTACAGCTACCACGCCTCCAAATCGGCGCTGATCTATCTCACCAAACGCATGGCGGCGCGGCTGGTGAACGATGCCATCCATGTCACCTCGATCGCACCGGGCGCCTTTGCCAGCGAGATGAACCGGGTCGCCCGCGATCACGGCGACGCGATTGCCAAGTTCATCCCCGCCCGTCGCATTGGTGTTGACGAGGACATGGCCGGCGCCGCCATTTACCTCGCCAGCCGCGCCGGGGATTATGTTGTCGGCGAAACCATCACCGTGGATGGCGGCGTCGCCCATGCCAGCACCGGAGCCGGCTTCGCCGATTGATCACGGCACGCCGGGTTGCCGATCATCGCTGGCCTGCCACATCTCGACGACTGAGCGTAGCGCCGTGACAAACGCCAGCGGCTGATCGAGCATGAGGTGGTGGCGCGCCTGCGGAATGGCGATGATCGGAATATCGCTGCCGCCCAATTCCCGCACATATGCGGCCGAGTCCGCTGTGAACAACAGGCTTTGCGCGCCATAGACGATGGCTTTGCGGCCCGCCGTTGCAACAACGCGCTTGCCCATCTCATGCCACCCCGGCTCCGCGTCATTCTGGCGGAAAACTTGCGGATCAAATTTCCAGGTCCATTCCGCGCCGCTGCGACGCAGCGAGTGAAAGGCCATGTAATCCATCAGAAATGGCTCACCGACAGGCTGCGGCGGGGACAGCACATATCGGCCGCGCGCCGTGGGATAGTCCGGATAGCGGCGCTGCGGCTTGTCAGGGTCGCCCGAGCCTGGACGCCCGTTTCCCTGCCGGTTCCGCTCCGCCAGCACCTCAGGCCGCAGAACCATCATGTCGCACAGGATCAGGCCGGAAAACCGTTCCGCCGCCAACGCCATCGCGGTCAAGCCAACGGACGCGCCAAAGCTGTGCGCAATGATGATGGGCTTGGCCGGTCCATCGAACAGCCCAAGCGCCTCGGCCACCCCGACCATCTCCGCGCCGCGCGCCTGCGCATCGCACCCCGGCCGATTGGCGCTGTCGCCCATTCCCGACAGGTCATAGGCGACGACGTGATGGTCCCCCGCCAGGAACGGTGCGATGAACGCAAAGCAGCGCGCATGCGCCAGAAAGCCATGCGTCATCAGGATCGGGGGATGCGAGGGGTCGCCCCAGCGAAAATAATGGATGCGCGTGCCCGCGACGTCGATGAAGCCTTCCTCGCGCGGCACGGCGAGGGCGTCATGAAACCAGCCGGGCAGTGCATCGGGCTGCGGGGCCCAAAGCGGATCGATGTCATCACGTGCGTCCACGCCTGGGCCTCCTTGCCAACCGGCCACATTTAGCGGTGCTTTCACGTCCGGACAAAGCCCTGACATGCCGCAGGTTTGGTGGTGACAGTTATCAAGCGGCCAGCACTGGGAAGGAAATGGCGGAGCGGGAGGGATTCGTATTCGTTCTATAACACATTGTTATTTCTATCTTTGATCGCATTTCTTCCATCTAGTGCCCCCAAAAATGCCCCCAAAAAATTTTGTGCCTGGTGGGCAGGCCATGACGTGCACCCCTGACCGGCGCCAATCAGGAGCGCACGATATCACCTATTCCCGAACAGGAAAGCCTACTCAATCTTGACAAGAGCTTAGCCGATTCATTTAATGAAGTGTTGAGATGGAATATCAGGTTGATCCCTCGCGAATGGAGTGTCGAGTTGCACTACGGTATCCATCAGCATCAACATCGCTTTGCAGCATGGGCGGCAGCGAGAGCAGCTTCAACAACGAACCGGCGCTTTGCCGTTTCCGTTGGCGAATCCTGGCTGGTTGCAGTGGGCTTGCATGCAGGCCTCCAAATTGAGCAATTGCCCGAAACCGCGGAGGCTTTTGACGTCTGGCATCGCAATTTACGCGGAGCGCTGATCAGAGCCTCTGATGGCGCGCTGAGCCATGGCCAGGCTGCCAAGCTGCTCAATTGTTATTTGAAGGCTCGCTTCATCACCAGCTTCTCAACCGGGCTTCCGGCAGCAAGTGTAGCCCACCCGCCAATAGATCGACTTTTGCTATCAAAGATTCTTGAGGCCGGCATACTGGAGTTCGACAGAGCAAGGGCCATTAGGAAACTTCGGGAAGCCGCGTGGAGTAATTGGAATTCGGATGAGTATGAGGAAGCCATCCATATCCTTCGATCAATTAATCCAGATGAACCGTTCTGGATGATCGAGCAATACTGGCCCGGCTATAAGTAGAAATCTCGCATTCTACGCGAGTTGATGACACCGCTATTGAGTGTCTGTTTGATTGCATCAATGACGTAAATTATATTTTTGATAATCATATGACGAGTATCGCCCAGATTATATGCGACAGATTTACCGATAAAGAAAATATTCGCAATTTAATTTCTAAAATGCCATGTATTTGCGATTTGTCTAAAGATCCGTATTTTTCTTCTATGGAGGATGAAATAATTGATGTTTCTGAATGTGCGATAGATCATGTTTACATGGATAGTGCGAAATTTGATCGCTATTTTGAGATTGCGATCATAATAAATATCAATTACTCGAACATTATTGAATTCGTTATAATTTCTTTCTATATTGATAAAATTAGCGCAAAATTTTCGAACTTGTCGATTGAAATTGGAAATAACAATTATGGGGAAAATGCCTCATTCAGTAAATACGTTCATAACAAACAATACACAGGCAATGAAATTTCAGAATCAAAATTATTCAATTTCTATAACATATCCAAATTAAAATCATGGATCAACGAGCATTTGGAGTGTACGATTCAATCAAATTGCGTCGAATTCGATGGGAGCTCAACCATATCGCTTTCACCGAAGCATGATAGTAATTGGACAAATTTATTCCAAATGATCTAGTATAAAGTGAATTTTATTTACACGCGACCTATCCCCATTTCAATGCACAATATGGATTACAGCCTACACGTTGATTCGCCCCCCTCGCAGAGCCACGCGGTCTGGTCTGAGCCCCGAAGCTCCTCCAGTTAAGAGTAGAGCCGGCGGCCCTGTTGATGCCCGTGTGTGGGCGTGATGGCAACCGGGCTGGGGGTTAACCCCCAGCCCGGTTGGCCGCTTGCCAACGCCGCCATCTCGGCCGGGGTCTTGTTACCCAGGCTCGAGTGCGGTCGATGGTTATTGTAATCGTGGCGCCAGGCGGCCAGCACCGAACGGGCCTGCGTCAGGCTGGTGAAGATGGTCTCGTTCAGGCACTCGTCTCGCAGCCGGGCGTTGAAGCTCTCGATGAGCCCGTTCTGCTGGGGCTTACCCGGCGCGATGTAATGCCATTCCACGTCGCGCTCCTTCGACCAGCGCAGGATCGCCATGCTGGTCAGCTCGGTGCCGTTGTCGCTCACCACCATGGCCGGGCGTGACCGTTCGGCGATTGCCCAGTCCAACTCGCGGGCCACCCGCAGGCCGGATATCGAGGTGTCAGCCACCAGCGCCAGGCATTCGCGCGTGAAGTCGTCGACGACGGCCAGGATCCGGAACCCTCGCCCACAGGCGAACGCATCCGACACGAAGTCCAAAGACCAGCGCTGGTTGCGCCCCTGCGGGATCGCCATTGGCGACCGAGTGCCCAGTGCCCGCTTGCGGCCGCCACGGCGGCGCACCTGCAGCTTCTCCTCCCGATACAGGCGCCGGAACTTCTTGTGGTTGATGGACACGCCTTCGCGGCCCAGGAGCCAGTGCAGGCGGCGATAGCCGAACCGGCGGCGCTCGGCCGCCAGTGCCCGCATCTGTTCCCGGATGCCAGCATCGTCGCTCCGCTGGCTGCGATACCGCACCGTCGTCCGGTCCACCCCCAGCACATCGCACGCCCGCCGCTGGCTCACCTCGAACAACTCTTCGAGATAGGCCACGGCTTCCCGCCTGGCCGCGGGCGTCACCAATTTTTGCGGTGATCTCCTTCAGCATGGCGTTGTCCAGCATCGCCTCCGCCAACAGCCGCTTCAGCTTGGCGTTCTCGCTCTCCAACTGCCGAAGCCGCTGCGCCTCGGACACCTCAAGCCCACCGAACTTGGCCTTCCACTTGTAGAAAGTGGCGCTGCTCACGCCATGCCGACGGCACACATCCGCCGTCGCCATCCCGGCTTCCTGCTCCTTCAGGATGGCTATGATCTGCTCTTCGCTGAACCTGCTGCGCTTCATCGTCCGACTCCAAAGATGGGCCGGACTCTACCCAAATCTGGAGGAAACTGCGGGGCTCAGACCAATCGGAAAACATATTTTCTGATGAAAACGAGTTTTTCAAATATCAAAAACCTTTTAGTTTATCTTATGATTGAATAGAAAATAACAATTGTTAACATGGTTGTTATTTTTTGAACTTCATCGTTCAAAAAAGGTAAATATCTGATTTAGAATTCTATCTCTCCTGAAATGCTCTACTGCTGATGGCGTTCAATGGACTAAGCAGATAGGAAAGAACCGACCGCTTTGGACCCAATATGCTGACATCCGCTTGCATCCCAGGCCTCAGCGATAGGCAGGCGGTATCTTGGGTAGCGAAGCATGTACTTGGTAACGCTATACGAACCATGAAGTGCACCTCGCCCGTGCGCTGGTCCACCACAGCATCGGGTGCCACATTGTGCACCAGCCCGGTGATTGCGCCATAGAGACTGTAGTCGTAAGCCGTTATGCGCACGTTCGCCTGCTGGCCGGCCTTAACGAATCCGATATCGGCCGGCGTGACCCTTGCCTCTATCTGTAGTTTATCACCCACTGGTACCAGTTCTACCAATGGTTGACCCGGGGAAACCGCAGCACCTGGGGTATTCACGAGCAGGCGTAGGACAATGCCGGCAACAGGTGCACGAACCTTGGTGCGAGCTAGGCGATCGGCCAATGCCGGTTGTTGGCCGCTGCGACTGGCCAATTCAGCTCGGGTCGTGGCCAACGCCTCGGCGGCCCGGCTGCGGAAGCGCGTGCCTACGGCAGACACAGCGCGGTCCGCTTCGGCCAAACCAGCATTAGCCCGGCTGAGTGCAGCTTCGGCAGCGCGCGCCGTGGCTTCCGCTTGCAAGCGCTGGCTCGCCAGGCGATCGAGCGACAAGCGAGGTTCGGCTCCTTGCTCCACCAGTGGTCGAATGACCGCCTCTTCTCGCACAGCCAACCGCAGCGCTTCTTGCCGTTGTTCCAGCTGGGCTTCAGCCTCTATGACAGCGCGCTGAGCTTGGTCCTGCCGAGCCAGCGCCAGTCCGCGCTCGGAAGCCAACGAAGCTGCATCGCTTTGCGCAAGAGCCCGTTCGCTAGCCAGCAACTGCGGATCAACCCGTGGCAGATCGATAGGCGTGCCGCTGCCTCGCGCTTCGGCCGACAGCCGCGCTGCACGCGCTGACAGCGCATCCACGCTGGCCTGCCCGGCGGCGGCATCAGATGCCCTCAACACCGGATCAAGCAGCAGCAGCTCTTGCCCGGCCCTTACCACTTGCCCAGGCGAAACTGCGATGCGCGATATCGTGCCGCCTTCCAGGTTGGATAAGGTCTGCAATTGCGAAGTCGGAGTCAGCCGGCCTCTGGCAGCCACTACCACATCTACCTTTGCCAACGCTGCCCACAGAAGCGAAGCCGAAGTGAAACCGGCAATGGCGTAGAGCAGCAGCCCAGGAAAATCTGCTTCCTTGAGCCACCGCCCCCCCATTCGATCAGGCAGAAGGTTCATGATTGGCGCTCTTTCAACCACTTCAAAACCTCATCCCGTGGGCCATCGCGCTGAATACGACCGTTCCCCATCACCACTAACCGATCGACCAAGGCCAGCGGGCGGAGACGGTGCGTAACCAGCAGCAACGTACGTCCGCGCACCTCTTCCAGCAGGCGCCGCAGCAAAGCGGTTTCTGACGCCTCATCCATCGAGCTTGTTGGTTCATCCATCACTAGGATCGGTGGCCGCCCGGCCAACGCGCGTGCAATAGCAATGCCCTGCCTTTGCCCGCCCGAAAGTCCCTCACCGCGGTCGGCCAGCTTCAGATCAAAGCCGTTTTCAATGGCACCTACCACGTCATAGGTGCCCGACAATCTGGCCACGCGGATCAGTTCATCATCATCCAGTGCGGGATCATCGAGTGTGATGTTTTCGCGGATCGAACCGGAGAACAACGTCACATCCTGCAGCACTGTGCCGATATTGGCTGCCATATCATCTGGATGCAGTTGGCGCACATCGGCACCATCGATCAGCACCTGGCCTTCATCCGGCGCATACAGGCCGAGCACGATCCGGGCGATAGAGGATTTTCCAGAGCCCACCGGCCCGATAATGCCGACGCGTTCACCCGGCCTGATTACCAGACTGACATCCCGCAATGCCGCCTGTCCTTTGCCGGGATAGCGAAACGTGACGTCACGAAGTTCAACTGCCCCACTGAGGCGTGAGCGGCGTACGCTGGTTTCTGTGCCGGATTCTGGCTTGGTTGCGATGAACTTGTCGAACCGACCTATGGCAGCGCGGGTGGCCGAAAGCCGCGTGAGCTGGCCCGCCACCTGCCCCAGCGGCGCCACCACTCGGCCTGACAGGATCGAAGCGGCGATCAATGCGCCCGAGGTAAGCTCTCCAGCCGTGATCAAGAAGACGCCGTGGATGACCGTACCCGTATAAGCGATAGTCTGCGCCGACGCTGCGACGTTGATCGCGACCGAAGACAGCAGCCGGCTCGACAAAGCGCTGGCGGCATTGCCCGTCATCGCCTTGTCCCAGCGCGCGGCCAGCATCGGCCCGGCACGCCCGGCCTTCACGGTTTCCAAGCCCGAGATCGTTTCGACCACTACACCCTGTTTGGAAAAACTTTGGCCGAGATTCTCGCGGGCCAACCGATCAAGTGCCGGCTGCACCACCATACTGGCTGCGACCACAAGCGGGATCATCAACAAAGGCACCAGCACGAGCTGGCCTCCGATGGCGATGATCACAGCCAAGAACAAAATTGTGAACGGCAAATCGACCAGAGCGATCAGGGTGCTGGAAGCCAGGGTCTCCCGAATGGTTTCCAATTCACGCAGCAAGCTGGAGAAGGCTCCAGCAGACTCCTTGCGATCGCCCATTCGCAGGCCCAGCAGCCGTGAAAACATGCGGTTCCCCAGAGCCGTATCAACATCCCTGGCAGCCAGATCCACAAACAAGCCGCGCAAACACCGCAGGATGAAATCAAACAAAAGCACGATGCCCATGCCTGCAGACAGGGCGATCAATGATGCGGTGGCGCCAGCAGGTACGATGCGATTATAAACCACCATCGAGAACAACGACGATGCCAGCGCAAAGATGTTGGTGAACAACGCTGCAACAGCTGCTCGGCCGTAAGTCCCTCGATGTTCGATCAGCGTCTCGGCTAACCACTCAGGCAGGTATTTGCATAGGAAATCCTTCATTGCGGCCTCTCAGTGCTGGGGCCGTCGATCACATCCAGCAAAGTGCCCCGCCGCGCCAGAATCAGCCATCTCGCGGCATCCAAGCCAATCTCAGCATCTGCCAGCGCCAGCCCTGCATCCAGCGCTTCTCGCTCGGCCACCAGCAAATCGAATAAAGTGCCTCGCGCAGCGCCAAAGCGGAGGCCGAACAGCCGAAGGGCCTGAAAGGCGGCGATGGCTGCGCGGCGCTGAGCTGGCAGACTCGCCTTTCGCGCAGCCAGATCGGCTTCGGCCTCGGCCAATTCGCGTGCATTTTCGGCACCAAGGCGGATTGCGGCCAATTCGGCCTGCCGTGTCTGCGCTGACAGTTCGGCCACCCGCGCCGACTCCGCGCCACCGATCGAAAATCGGGTTGTCAGGGAAAGGGTAGCCCGCAGATCAAAATCGGGCCTGCCAGCACCAACGATATCAAAAACAGAGCCCGTCACCCGGGCCTCGAGCCGCGGCAATCGATCAGATTTGGCTGCGCGCGCTGCCGCAGTCAGGGCTTGCGTGTCAGACCGCGCAGCCCGAACGGCCGGCGGCTCTACCACAGTACCGACATCTGGCGGAGGCAGCGCCCGCGCCGGGGGCAATGGCAGAGCACCCCACAATTCAACAAGCCGAGCATGCGCTGCCGAGGTACGCCGCTCCGCATCTCTCAACCTGCTATCCGCCAATGATGCACTAGCCTCGGCGCGAGCCCGATCAGCCAGACTTTCAACGCCCGCGTCAGCCCGGCTGCCCACCAGCTCTACCAATTGTCTCAACCGGGCGGCATGGCCACGCGTTAACTCCACCGATGCAGCAGCGGCGATGGCTTCATGCCAGGCCACCCCGAGGGCCAGAATGCCGTCGACACGGGCTAGTTCATAACGCGCACGCGCACTATCGGCGTTAGCCCTACCAGACCTGATGCGAGCAGACGTTGCCCCCCAATCCAACAACAGCTGATTTACGGAACCAACCGCGTCGGTGCGCCGACGGGGAACCAGGCTCTCAAACGTTGTCGATTGGCGTTTGAACTCCCTACCAAATGTGTCAGCGCTGCTAACGCTAAACCCAAGAAGGGGGAAAGCTCCACTTCGTTCCTGTTGCGTCCTCGCTTCGGCCATTAAGACGCCTGCCAGCCCCTCCCCGACGGCAGGCAAGGCATCGGCAGCAGTTCTTAATCGAGCTGGAAAATCCACAACGCGAGGTCCGCTGTATAGAATATTCCATACCCACTGATCCGATGATTCCCTTGTTACAGCTTCCGACTCTCGATCCAAATTCTCCGCAAAAGCACTCGAAGCGAATGATAAATAGCTCATGACCAAGAATAGTCGAACCGTGCTGTTTGCCACTTCTACTCCCGCAAACGACTTTCGACTTTGGCGCAAGAGACCATGTTTATTATCTCGCCTTGCAACGGCCCCAAATCGCCGACATCTCAACGTTCGTTCCAAATTCATGCCGGGAGCACCTCGCAGGGATAGCAGCGTTTCCATCTCGTAAGCGCGGCACCTCAGTCCCAAACTCCGCGATCGTTCTAGTGCCTGGCGTCCCGGCCAAATCACGCTGCGCGAAATTTTCACGCAACTTAGGCCGGGACCCAAATGACTACCCAATTATGATGTCCGTCGGCCGCAGTGCTGAAACACCAGACAATATCGCAACCTCCTGTTGCGGCGTCCCGCCAACACCATCCGGATCAAAAAACAGTCTTCGTGAATTCGGATTGAAAATAAATCTGTGCTCACTATCTGTGGCACCCGGGCCTAATGCAAATACAGCAGGGTCAAGCGGGCCATCCGCGACGGCGCCTTGCAAAACAGATCTCGCTATGAAGATTTTATCGATGCCGCTCTCGAAATCGGTTATCCTGTCCCCGGCTTCAAATGCTGAATCGAACACAAATGCATCAGCGCCGGAACCGCCAGTCATGACGTCAATTCCAGTTCCGCCAATGATCAGATCACTCCCACCGCCGCCGACAATCGTATCATTACCGGCAGCACCAAATAGGCGATTATTACCACTGTTTCCTTCGATCAATTCGTTGGTTGACGAACCATTGATATCAATATCCGCCACTTCAGAAGCCGTGATCCGTTCTATGAATCCGCCCGAATTAAACGATACAGTCGTGTGAACACGGTCATTTCCACCACTGTCATTGCCAAAATGATCAGCCTCGATCGCCAGATCCCCAGCATGGTCAATAAAATAGGTGTCGTTGCCAGCACCACCCAACAAAATATCGACACCTGGACCACCAATGAGGCGATCGTTTCCAGGCCCGCCGATTAATCTATCGTCACCTTCGCCACCATCCAACACATCGTTGCCCTGTTCTCCCCACAGCTCATCGTTCCCAGCCAAGCCAACCAAGGTGTCATCGCCGTCGCCTCCAAAAACCAAATCGTTCAAGGACGAACCAGTAAGGCGATCATCGCCGCCACGTCCCTCAGCTCGCCAGGCGGTCGCGGCACGGTGCGTGAAGACATCAGCCCCCTCCGTGCCGACATAACCAGGCGACGTCACTGGATCGCCGGCAAGTTGAATGACAAACTCATGCTGAACGAAAAGACGCGAAGCATCTGTAGCCTGAACAGTCACTCGAACAGATGATTGAGGAAAGGAGCGGAGCGCGTCACCATCAGAAATCCGAAGCGCGCCAGTGCCAGGGTCGATGGAGAACAGGTTGGCATCTTGTCGCACAATCGAATACGAGAGTGTGCTATTTGCGTCCTCGTCAATCGCAGAAACTGTGCCTATCTCATGGCCGACATGAGATAGCCGGGTTACAGCATCATTGCTGATAATTATCCCAGAAGGCGCCTCATTGGCATCTAAAACCTGGACAGTTACAGCCGAATAGCTTGATACGTTAAGACTATCCTTAACGCCAACCCTGACTTGGTATCTGTTATCGTTGTCACTATCTGAGGGCCCCTCGAAGTTTGGAGCGCTTTTGAATGACAAGGCTCCAGTCAGCGGACTTATGTCAAACAAGTGGCCGTCGAGCGTGTCTGCGAGGAAGTAGCGCAGTCCGCTACCTTCAGCGTCAACATCGTCCGTTGCATTAACATCCGTCACATGGGTGAGATTCTCGGCCACACGAATGGATAGCGACCTCGGCATAGACGGCGCGTGGTTAGCACGAACAATCACGGACTGGATCGGCGCAAATTCATACAGGAACGGATCCGCCAGCGCACTCCCATCGACCGGGACCATGACGTCGAGACGTCCGGCGTCGCGTATCGTCGTGCCCCCCCAACTTCTCGCAGATCCCCACTCGCTTCCAGGCAAACGCAGGTTTTCTGGCGTCCTGCCCAGCATTAGCAGAAACTCACCGCTAATATCTGATGCGAATGTGAGAAGAACCTGATTCTGTGAAACAATTTCAGCGTTTTCGATTTCGAATGGTGTGGGCGATCGCCCAGAGGAATTATAGGCGAAAAAGCCCATATTCGATGGTGGCCGAATGAAGTCGTCGGCTGAAAAGATCGATTCATCTCTAACTAAATGATTGTCAACACCGGTAAATTCCACGATCAGAGTTCTGGCCCCGGTCTGAGTGACTGATCCAATCAGGAGAGGAGCATTTTCCGCACCCTCGAGCGCCGCGAATATATTGCGTCCAATCCGCTGCCCCATTACATAGTAGCCTTCGGGGTCCAAATGCGTTCCCCCGCCTTGGCTACCAATGGGAAACCTGACCTGATATTCGAATTCCGATGCACCAAAAACTACATCGTCACGTTGGTTTATCACCTGCAGCTGATCCAAGGAAATCGACTTGTCTCCGTATCCACGGGTTTGCGAAACAACAATTAGTGCATTTGCATTCGGTCCCACTATCGAACTTAGAAGGCCATTGAAGTTATCGATCAACTCGTTCAGGTAAAGATCATAGTTGGGTGAGCCATCGCTTTGGCCCTGTATGAAGTTTAGAACCACCTTCGGCGCCACATCGAAACCAAGTGAACGGGCGTGATCAACGGCAATTCTGAGCTGATCTGCGACGTTGTCAAAGAAAACGATCGGGCCTTCCATATTTCCCTGGAACTCGGCGCCGTCGACCGTCCGCAGGTAAAAATCATAGTAGCCATTTGTGGCGGGAATAACGATTATGTCTCTGGGCGCTGTGGCAGCCAGGCCCGACTGCAAGTCAGCATATATATCGCTTTGGGACGTCATCAGCTCGAGTATCGATCGACCACCGGCTCCATTATTTATGTGTAGAAGCGTTGGAGGCGACCGACCGGCCTCGACATACGAGGCGAGCAGGGCAGTCATCATGCCGCTGACGTGGGTCTCCGTTCTCCCTTCTACCAAAGGCTCAAAGCCTTCAAACTGCGAGAGTCTAGCAGCGGTTGGCCCCCAGCCAAGAGCGCCGTTATGGGTAGGACCGAAGTCGAGTGTAAGCAGCTGCTGTGCGTTTGGGGGCTGGCGGGTCATTACCCGGAGCGCAGAATTGGCTGTTGAACCCTGCGACAGCGACTGGCCGAGTGTCACAACAATCTGCAAAGTGGAACGTGCGCTCATTTATTCGGCCTTGCTGGTGTTGAGACGATGGCGGCCAAGGCTACGTTGTCATGGTCAAGAACAGACAACTTCTCTCCCCCCGCACGCGACGCTCTACGGCAGGACGTGAGAATGCTTTAGAGAAGGCCAGGTGCCCTGTATCAACAAACGTTGACCGTTTTGGTCCTAACATTGCCGTGAAGGCGAATTGCGTTCCCGAATTGGGCCCAGTTTTGCGCAGATCGCGCGTGCGGGTGACCTGCCGCCCTGATTTCATCAAGATAGGGTTAGGGCCGAGCGGTGGTTGATGCGCAAGGGCGCGGGTCAAGAAATGGCCTGTATGGCGGTGCACGAAGCGCGCTGCGCAAAAGGCCATTGCATGTTCAATTAAGCGGCGGATGCCACCAGGGCCTGTTAGCCAGGGGACCTGTGCGACCGCCCTTGGTGTAGTTCGCTATCCGTGCGGCCATCGCATCTGGGGATATGGGCTTGGCCCTCAGGCGCAGGCCGCCGAGCAGTGGTCAATTCTACGAGCGTCCGGGATTCGAGAGCTTGGCATCGCCTTCAAGCATGTGCAGCAGCCGCGTGAGTGTCTGTGCATCGGATGTTTCGCCCGGCGCGCGTGCAGCCCGTATTCGATCCCAACAATCTGCCGGCAGTGTCAAGCTGCGCTGGATATGCCCTCGCTCCTGCGCACGTGCCTTAGCGCGTTGATTGGCAAACCGCCGGGCGGTAGCCAGGTCAGGATATATGGCAGGTCGCCCTCTTGGCATTGAGAACTCCATCTCTCGCTTCCCTGATTGTATTGTTACGCACGGTAAACGCTGTAGGAAAGTTCAGGATCAACGGTGGGGCTACCAGCGCTATCGGCTTGCGCAACTGGCGCCGCCAGGTGAACAGCTGGCTCGGGCAGATGCCATTCCGGCGCGCCACGCCACACACCGCGCCTTCGTTGTGAAAACCTTAATCCGCGCCTCCACACCATGGAGCGCGCTAGCATCGTCACATGACATCATCATAGCATCAGCACTGCCAGCAAACCGGGCAAGCAGGACCCGCGGCTCACATCGCCGTCAGCAAGATGGGGTAGCAACAGCGCTTACGTACGCCGGACTGGTGCCATCTGATATGAAGCGGCTCTGCCAGTTGGAAGGGAATGCTGTGCTCAAACGGCTGGTCACGGATCTGAGCCTGGACGAGGCCATGCCTCAGCATGTCGTGTAACGAAAGCTCTGAGGCCTGCTTGGCGGCAGCCAGTGGATGAGGTTCAGGCGGCGTGGCAAGTGAGCGCCTATTGGTTCATGAGCTTCGCGGACGCGGTGACAAAATGCGAGGCGCGGCGTATAGGCTACAACGAGGAGCGACCTCACAGCGCGATCGGCAACAAGCCGCCGACAACGCAGCAGAAGCGGTCAGGGACAAACGGCCAGCAAAGCGGTCCAGAATCGGGACGAGGGTCATGGACGCCATTGAGCTTGCTCATAACTGGAGAAGGTCCGGGCCGCAGATCGCGATACCGGTCATTTCAGGTTCACAATCTGGGGTGCAGCACATTCGCGGACGGTAAAAGGGAATCCTGGTGTCAACAGTATCATCTGACAGAGAACGCCCTAGGCCACTGTGTGCGATATTATGTCACCTGCAGCCGGACGATGAAGAGGTTTTGGAATTGCTGCTTGATATTCTCGGATGGAAATGTTCCACAATTGAGGCACTTTCACCAGAACATTGCGCGACGGCCAAGCTCATATTTGTTGATGATACAAACACAGCGCGTAAGGCAGCGGATCTCGAACTTTTTGAATTTATTTGCATTGTCGGCGCAGACAATGACTCACTGGCCAACATGGCCCAAAACGGCGGTTCAGTTCAAATGTGTGCAATTAGCTCTCCCATAAATTTGAATGAAGCTGAACTTGTCATAGGAAGTGCCTCAATTTTATATCAATGAATAGGCCCATAGAGATTGACATTTATTACAGACCAAAATGTCCCATAACGTATCGATAATATGTTATCTTCTTGATGATAATATGCAATTTTTTAGAAATTCCGACATCAGAATATAGCCGTTTTCTGATAGGGCGACATTAACACGCCGCGCATCAGATTGGTCTGCGCTTCTCCGAACGAGATCCTGGCCCAATAGCGCTTGTATCCATCTCAGAGCCGTGGTGGTCGGGACATTGGCCGCCAAGCAGGCGCTGCTTATAGAGACGGACTTTCCGCGTCCCCAAGAGATGAACAGGTCGAGCAGGATATCCCATGCCGGCTCTCCAAACAGTCCATTGTCAAAAAATTTTTCACGTTTTCGACGTTGTCTATACATCTCTTCTGCGCAAACTAATTGATTGATGATAGATACATCTTCCTCAATGAAACCAGTGTATTTCTGATCAGATGACAGTTTCTTAGCCAATATAGCTAATTTTTCAGCTGCCTGTTGCAATTCATGAAATTCATCTTCGCGATTCACGACGAATACTCGGTTCGCGCGTGACCTTGCGGCAGAAGGCCTAGCTTTCGCATGCTAACAGTCGCTCCATTAGCGACGATAATGTGATCAATAAGAGCGGCGTCTGCCAATGACAAAGAAGACGCCACCTCGGAAGAAAATCGAATATCATCACGGCTAGGTTGAGGGGAGCCTGACGGGTGATTATGCGCTAGTACGACAGCTACTGCGCCAATTCTCAGCGCGGTTCGAGCGATCTCAATCCGACACGCGCAGCATGTCGATGAGTTTCCACGCGCCAATTCGCGTTCATGAAGTAACGTGCCGGCCGAGTTGAAGAACAATCCGTAGAGGACCTCAACCCGCTCATGATTAAGGCGATGGAGCAAAAAAAGCCGAACGATATCAGCGTCTGGCCTTACGTTTGGCGATCGGAGACCTACCTCCACAGTGTGATTGAAGGCCTGAACCAGAAGGCCAAGAAAGTCTGCAAGCTTCTCGCCATTGTCGAGTTTGCGGACCTGGTGATCTGGCGTCACAAGCGCCAGTGGAAGTGTTGCAGCGTCAGCCAATAGAACACGGGCTGTTTCAGACGCGGCATCGCCCACGACGTAACTTAAAATGCTGGTTAGAAGGCAGTGGGCTTCGTCATCTGGGTGCGACGATGGTAGGAGAAAGTCCCTAAGGCTAACACTGGCGGGATTAGAAACCCGCTCAGGAAGATCGCGATCATGTATGCGCGTGGCGCTGTCGATCCCGCCAGCTCCAGTGCCGGATGCGCCACCGCGGTGATTAACTGCAGCGCCGTCACAAGCATTGGCCAAAGCCGATCTGCGGTGACGGCTACCCAAGCCAACCCCATCACTAACGCGAAATCCACCAACATCACTGGCCATCGAATACTGCCTCTTGGTTGGGGGAACCCGTATGCCACGGCGGCAGTGGCAACTGTTGCAACAAGCAACAATATGGCTACACGCCGTTCCGGTTGTCCGCCGCATTTCAGTGCAAACAGGCAACTGCAAATCAGTAGAATCAAGAATGCGGGTTGAACCATCGGGTGACCCGACCACCGAGCGGTGGCCGGGTCAAGCCCGTCATCCAACCGCACGCAGCACAGTTGGCGGTGCATCAAGCTGGGCTTCCGAAGGCTGAAGCGCCCCAAAGCCAAGTTCGCGGAAACCTGGAGCATTGTCTCGAACATCGCTCAATACAGCGTGCACACCCAGGACCTTCGCTCGCGTTTGGCAGATCAGCGAAGTTGCTTCGCCAATGCGGTCAAACGCTTTTGCGCCGACGTTGAGTTCGATTTCGAAAGCGCGACGGGCGGCAACCATTTTGCCAGCCAAGCGGCCCAGACTGGCGAGTGCTTCGTCGATGGCGGCTTCCGCTGTCTTGATCTCGTTCTGAATATCTTTCGCTGCGATCAGGTGGTCATTGAGCATGGGGCCTCGCTCGGACGCGTCGACCGCGGCCGAAGCGTCACTTTCTAGGAAGTGGTCAATCGGGTGAGCGCGTCGAGGAGGATAACAACCGCAGCCAGCATAAAGGCGATTGCGATGGTGAGCACCAGGATCACGCAGAGCCGCTGCTGCCAACTCAGACTGCCCGGTTCGGGTAGCCTGAGCTGTCCCACAGTGGCAGTTCCAAGAAAGTCCTCCATGCTAGCCCGCGAACGCGGCGACCAGCTATCGGAAACTCCTTGGAATGCTTCCGTTTCGGACAGCACCAGTTCCGGGATTGATCTTGGAGCGCCGGGTCCCGATCCGTGAACCGGCGAAAAATTCATATGAAGTTTGTCACCATCAGTTTCGGCCTGCGCGCGGAAAACTCGGATCGCTTCCGTGCGATTGCGCACACCCAGCCGGCGCTGCGCGTTCGACAGATAGTTGTTAACGGTCCCAAGGCTTAGACCCGTTTCGCTGGCGATCTCCTTCGCACTCATGGGACGAGCAGCGAGCGCAAGGAGTTCATGTTCCCTTGGCGCGAGTGCATTAATCGAGGTCATGCTGCTTATGCCCTGTTCACACCATCTTCAGTTAACTTAGGCGATACTATCGGAACTTTCCTCGCTTCGCTAAACCAAAATTCACCATGGGCGACGGCGGGGCGCGCCACCTGATGGTGCTCGAAACCATTCAACCCATACCGGCTTAATAGGCACTATTTCTCTGTGTCCGCCTGACCCCCACCAATTGACCGCACAGATCTTGTCACTCTGCGCCGGATAGCGGGTCGAGCCTTGACGAACCGAGAGGTGCCGGGGAATATCCCGCAGCACCTCCCCTTTCAACTGGCTGTGCCGTTTGATTAAAACCGGAACCCGATGCCACCCAGCACCTGGTGGCGATTGAAGCTGAACCGCGCCGGGTTTGCCGGAGGCTCCAACTCCTGAGAAGGTGGAGCCCTTATGAGCAAGACAACGAACAAGTATGCACCCGAGGTGCGCGAGCGCGCGGTGCGGATGGTGCTGGATCACGAGCGCGATCACGGTTCGCGCTGGGCGGCGGTGGTGTCGATTTCGGCCAAGATCGGCTGTGCGGCGCAGACGTTGCATGAGTGGGTGAAGAAGGCCGAGGTCGATGCTGGCGGCCGGGCGGGCGTTCCGACCGAGGTTGCTGCCAAGCTGAAGGCCCTGGAGCGCGAGAACCGGGAGCTGCGCCAGGCCAACGAGATCCTCAGGAAGGCATCGGCGTATTTTGCGATGGCGGAGCTCGACCGCCCGTTCAAAAGATGATCGCGTTCATCGACGAACATCGCGCCGTCCATGGGGTCGAGCCGATCTGCAGGCTGCTGCCGATCGCCCCATCGACCTACCATGCGCATGTGGCCAAGCGCGATGATCCGGCAAAGCTGTCGGATAGAGCGCGGCGGGACGCCGCGCTCAGGATCGAAGTGCGACGCGTGTTCGATGCCAACTTCCGCGTCTATGGCGTGCGCAAGACTTGGCGACAGTTGCGGCGCGAAGGCTTTGATGTTGCTCGCTGCACGGTTGCCCGGCTGATGCGCGCGATGGGGCTAGCTGGCGTGATCAGGGGCAAGCCGGTGCGCACCACGATCAGCGACCGCTCGGCGCCATGCCCCCTGGACCGGGTCAACCGCCAGTTCCACGCCCCGGCGCCAGACATGCTCTGGGTCTCGGACTTCACCTATGTCCCGACCTGGGCGGGGTTCGTTTATGTGGCGTTTGTCATCGACACGTTCGCCCGCCGCATCGTGGGCTGGCGAGCATCACGCACCGCGCATGCGGGCTTCGTCTTGGATGCGTTGGAGCAGGCACTTCATGCGCGCCGGCCGGCGCGCAGCGGCGGCCTCATCCATCACTCAGATCGCGGCAGCCAATATCTCTCGATCCGCTACACCGAACGGCTTGCCGAAGCCGGAATCGAACCGTCGGTCGGCAGCGTTGGCGACAGTTATGACAACGCTTTGGCCGAGACGATCAACGGTCTCTACAAGGCCGAGGTCATCCATCGCCGCGGCCCGTGGCGATCGTTCGAGGCCGTCGAATACGCCACGCTGGAATGGGTCGACTGGTTCAATCACCGCCGGCTGCTCGAACCCATCGGCAACATCCCGCCCGCAGAAGCAGAGGAACGCTACTATGCCATGATCAACGGAGCAGCTATCGCCGCGTAACTCAAACCAAATAGCCTCCGGAAAACCCGGCGCGGTTCAC
>Ga0075154_10001275_pt1 | contig 18448 bp, 11 predicted proteins | sample JI71714BDNA_FD_70965 | JGI IMG/M metagenome (GOLD analysis project Ga0075154, IMG submission 70965) | Wastewater effluent complex algal communities from Wisconsin, to seasonally profile nutrient transformation and Carbon sequestration -... | ecosystem: Engineered > WWTP > Effluent > Algae...
TCGATGGACGAGGCGATCGATTATGTGAACGCGCACGACCGGCCATTGGGACTTTACTATTTCGGCTCTGACAATGCCGAGGCAGACCGCGTGCTGTCGCGCACCATTTCGGGCGGGGCGACGGTCAACGATGTCATTTTCCACAATGCGATGGAAGACCTGCCCTTTGGCGGGGTCGGGCCATCGGGGATGGGCAATTATCACGGCCAAGACGGCTTCAAAACCTTCAGCCATATGCGCGCGGTCTATCGTCAGCCGGGGCTGGATGTCGCAGGGCTGGCAGGCTTCAAGCCGCCCTATGGCAAGGCGACGGCGAAGACGCTAGCGAAGGAGTTGCGGAAGTAGGAGGGGCGCTGGGCGGCGCTTTTATCGCCGCCCCAAGGCGCTACAAAATGAAATCCGCAGCCGTCAGCGTGCTGCCATTAAGCCCCTGCAGGACAATTTCCATATCAGCGACGCCATCGCCGTTGACATCGGCTTGCACCAACAGGTCTGCCCCGCTTTTGTCATAGCGGATCTGGCCGATGCCAGTGTTGGCGAAAGCTGCGGTGCCGATGAAAGAAAAGGCTTGGTCGCTCGCCGCCACTGCATCGGCATCGATCAGTGCAAAGTTCAGGCGGTCACTGCTGATAGTGAAATCGGTGATCTGGTCGCGATTGCTGCCAAAGCCGCTGTCGCCGGCAAACACATAACGGAATTGATCATTGCCGGCCCCACCGGTCAGCGTGTCGCCCCCCCCGGCGGCATAGATCTTGTCATTGCCATCGCCGCCGAACATCGTATCAGCCAGGTTGCTGCCGCGCACCTGATCCGTCAGTTCGCCGCCGTTGTAAGTGGTGGCAATCCCGACAGCTGATTTGACTATATTGACTGCGCTGGAGCCAATAATCGTCATTGTCACATTAGAGCCGGCTTCTGCCTGCAATTGCTGCACCAGCAGGGTGGGAGTGGCGGCAAGCATCTTCAGAGTCAGGTTGCCGGTGCCGCTCAATACCGCATTGTTGGCGAATCCAGCTTTGAACACTGGCGCATTGATCGTCACCTCGAAGCCGCCGACCAGTTCCAGCGCTTCAAACCCGCTCAGCGACGCGAGCAAGGATCCCGCAGCGGAGATTACCAGCTTGTCATTGCCAATGCCGCCATCAAGAACGGTGTCGAAGCGATCACCATAAATTGTGTCGTTGCCGTCCATGCCGAACAATTGATTGGCAGCAGAATTGCCTCTGATCACGTTGTTGCTCGAATTGCCGAAACCCTGGACCGCTCCGGTCAAAAACGTCAGATCTTCAAATTCAGCACCAAGGGTGTATGAGATACTGGTGTAAACAGTATCTATTCCACCACTGTCGATCAGCACGTCGCCAGCATCGTCAACTTGATAGACATCATCGCCCGATCCGCCGTCCATGATGTCGGCCCCGGTGCCACCATTGAGGGCATCGTTGCCTGCACCGGTATAGATTACATCATTGCCGCCAAGACCTTGTATTAGATCTTCCAGAACAGTTCCATTCAGGATATCGGCACCGGTCGTACCATTCAAAAGCCCGTCCGGCGCGGTCAACGCGGCGCGGCCAAAAATGACATAGGCGGTGCCTAAGTAGCTAAATGGTGCTCCAACCAGCATGTCGGCAAAACCATCACCGTTGATGTCGCCCGCTGACGATACGCTTCGACCAGCTTGATCATTGGCATCATCGCCCTGAATGATAAAGCCCTGATGCGGGGCCAGATTGTCCAGTTCGACTGTGCCACGGGTTGCTCCGACTTTGCCAAAAATGACATAGGCTTGCCCCGCAACGAAGCCGCCAAGACTGGCATCTGGTGCGCCAACGATCAGATCGTCGAACCCATCGCCATCAACATCGCCCGCCGCCGAAACGCTCCATCCGGCGTAGTCAAGTTCAGCGCCTTGAATGATGAACCCGTCGGACGCCAAAAGTCCGGAGGAAACGCTGATGTCGCCACGGGTTGCTCCGAGTTTTCCAAAAATAACATAAGCTTGCCCCGCATAGGCGTCAATGGCGTAGCGGCCTGGCGTGCCGACAATCAGATCGTCGATCCCGTCGCCATTGATGTCGCCGGCCGCCGACACGCTCAATCCATTTTTGTCACTGCGGTCAATGTCATCAAGAACGAACCCATCGGTTGGGTCTGCGTAAAGAGTGATCAGATCGATATTGGTACGGGTCGCTCCAGCCTTGCCGAAAATGACAAAGGCTTGATCCCAACCAGAGTTGTCATCTGATCCGATGATCAGATCATCGATCCCGTCGCCATTGATGTCGCCTGCGGAAGACACGCTGAAACCAGCTAAGTTGCCCGACAAATCGCCCTGAATGATGAACCCATCGGCTGCGGCGATTGAGGTCAGGTCGATATCGGCGCGAGTGGCCCCGGCCTTGCCGAATATAACATAGGCTCCGCCTACATTTGCCCCGCCATTGTCGCCACCTGGAGCACCAACGATCAGATCATCGATTCCGTCGCCGTTAATGTCGCCCGCTGAAGACACGCTAAATCCGGCTAGATCGCCTGCCAAATCGCCCTGAATGATGAAGCCGTCGGCTGCGGCAAGGTTGGTCAAATCTATATTCGCGCGTGTTGCTCCGGCCTCGCCGAATATGACATAGGCCTCACCCGCATCTGTTCCGCCATCGTCGCCAGTAGGCGCACCAACAATCAGATCATCGATTCCGTCGCCATTGACGTCGCCCGCCGAAGACACGCTGAATCCGGCTCGGTCGCCCGCTGCATCGCCCTGAATGATAAACCCGTCGGCTGCGGTAATTGTCGTCAGATCGATATTAGCGCGCGTTGCTCCTACCTTTCCGAAAATAACATAGGCCTGACCCGCAAGGCTGCCACCGAGAGAACCTTCCTGCACGCCGACAATGAAATCATCGATCCCGTCACCGTTGATGTCGCCGGCATCGGATAAACTCCAACCTACCAGCCCCTGCACGCTGAAACCCTCAGTCGGAGCAAGGGTGGTGAGATCAATTATAGTCGGCATGGTCGGTCCATTTGATAAGCATAAGTCCGAAGAGGCGTTGCGACTTGTTTTTTAACGCAATAGATGGTTGCGTTTGAGAGTCAAATCGCGTCAGAAAGTACTTGATGGCTATCGCCGATCCAGAATCCCGTCCCGCCGCCTTCGTCCTCACTTCGTCGCGCCACTTCTCCGAATGGCTTGCAGGCACTGGCGCATCACTGGCATTTTCGACTTATCAGGCGGGCAAGCTGTTTTTCGTCGGGGTTAAGGGCGATGGCAGGCTGTCGATCTTTGAACGCAGTTTGGCTCGCTGCATGGGGCTGGGCGTGTCGGTTGACGCGCGTTCGCTTCTGGTCGCGACCGAATATCAGATCCACCGGCTAGACAATGTGCTGGAAGCCGCCAGTACCAATAGCGATGGCTATGACGCCTGCTTTGCGCCGCATGCTTCGTGGATCACAGGCGATTTGGACGTGCATGACATCGGCTTTGGCGCGGACGGCCTGCCGCTGTTCATCAACACGCTGTTCAATTGCATCGCCACGGTCAGCGACGGGTTCAGTTTTAAACCGGTTTGGCAGCCGCCGTTTATCTCGCGGCTGGCGGCGGAAGACCGATGCCATCTAAATGGAATGGCGCTGGACGGCGGCGTGGCTCGTTATGTCACCGCCGTCTCGCGCTCAGATGCCGTTGACGGCTGGCGCGACCGGCGCAGCGACGGCGGGATTGTGATCGACGTTGCCAGTGGAGAACTAGTCTGTCACGGCCTGTCGATGCCGCATTCGCCACGGCTCTATCAGGGCCGACTGTGGCTGCTGGATTCCGGTAACGGCCAATTTGGCAGCGTCGATCTGGCAAGTGGGAAGTTCGAACCACTGGCGTTCGTTCCCGGCTTTGCGCGCGGGCTTAACTTCATTGGTAAACACGCGGTCATAGGGCTTTCCTTGCCGCGTGACAATCGCGCCTTCTCTGGCCTGACGCTCGATGCAGCCCTCACCGCGCGCGATACCGAGGCGCGCTGCGGGTTGGCGGTGATCGATCTGGACAGTGGCGACATGGTCCACTGGGTACGGATCGAAGGCGTAGTGCGCGAACTTTACGATGTCGCCGTCCTGCCCAGAACCAGCCGCCCCTTCGCAATTGGGTTCAAAGGCAACGAAATCAAACGGGTGATTGCTATCGACGACTAAGCACGCGGCGAAACTAAAGAATAAAGTCGCCAGCCGTCAGCGCGCCTCCTCCCAAGCCATCAAGAATAATTTCCATATCGGCAACGCCATCGCCGTTGACATCGGCCTGCACCAACAGGTCTGCGCCAGATGTGGTGTAACGGATCTGTGCTGAACCACCGCCAGTGAACGCCGCGTCGCCCACAAAGGTGAAGCCCTGAATTCCTGCGAGAACGGGGTCGGTATCGAACAATGAGAAATTGAGCTGGTCCACACCAATTTCATAATCAGTGATCAGATCTGCCGCCGCGCCCAAACCGCTGTCGCTGGTCATAAAATATCGGAATTGATCGCTACCAGTTCCGCCGCTGATGATATCGGCACCGGTATTGCCGATGATCTTGTCATCACCCGTGCCACCGTTGATGGTATCGGCTGAGGTTCCTCCACGGATCTGGTCATTGCCATCTCCCGCATCAATGATGTGAACGGCGGTTCCGCTTTTTATAACATCGTTGCCCGACGTGCCATTGACTGTCACTGTTACTCCACCGCTGGAAAAAACGAAGTTTTGTGAAAGGTAGTTGACTCCGGTGTCCATGTTTACAGTGATCGCGCCTGTTCCGCTGACCGCTGTAGTTCGGGATAGCCCCGTGGCAAACTGTGTTCCGCTAAGGGTTAATCCTGCACCGCCCTCAAATTCAAGCGCCTCGATTCCAGCCAGTCCTGCAAGCGAGGCCAAGGTGCTTTTGATTACCAGCGTGTCGGTATCTGCACCGCCGTCGATTGTCGATCCGCTTGCTGCAGTACCCAGAATGAGTCGATCGTTTCCACCATCGCCATTCAAGGTATCAATACCGCCGCCACCATCAACGATATCATTGCCGGCAAGAGCATTGAATGTGTCGTTGCCATCGGCACCGATCAATAGGTCATCAAAGATCGTACCCGTTTGTGTTATGGGTGCATCGGCGACGCCATTGACCGTCACCGTAACCGTTGCCGAACTGGTTAGTCCGCCTGAATCTGTGATGGTGTAGGTGAAACTGTCCGTTGCAGTTTCACCGATGCGAAGCGGATCAAATGCATCGTCATCTGCAACATAGACCAATGTTCGGGCAATCGCATCAAACTGCACTGTGCCGAGCGGTGTACCGCCGGTGGCGGTGATCGAAAAAGTGTCGCCCACTTCCGGATCGAAATCATTGCCGAGCAACAGGTCATACAGATTGCTGCTGGTTGCATCTTCATCGACCGCAACAGGATCAGCAACTGCAGTTGGTGCTTCATTCAGATCCTGTACCGCAATCGTGAATGTGATTTCCTCGAAAAGGCCGCCCTGATCGGTTACGCGTACGACGATGTTGTGGCTGACATCGATTTCGTATTCCAAAGGCGCGGTCGTGGTCAAAGCACCCGTTGTCGGATTTATGACGAACAATCCGCCAGCATCATCGGTGAGGCTATAGGTCAGTATATCACCAACCGTGTCGGTAGCGCTTAGCGTGCCTACAAGGGTTCCCGCTGCGCTGTTTTCGTCAATATCCACGTCATCGATGACCAAATCGGTTGGCGCGGAATTGGGAACGGGAATATGCAGAAGCACCACCTGCGGGTCATGGTCGCTGGGCCGGGTTGCTGCATTAAATTCTGCATTGATATGGACAGCATCATATTGCGCGCCCGCAAAAAGACCATCGCTGAGCAGAATATGGTCGATCTGCTGGGCATTATTATCGAAGATATAGCTGTAACGCTCTTCTTCCGGAGCGAGGTCGCTGGCGCGGTTTAGGTCGGCCGTCGTCACCAATGTACCAACCGCGTCTTCGAACCAGAAACCGTTGAAATCGCCCATAACCGCCACATTGAGCGCAGGGTTGGTAGCAAGCTGGTCGTTGATATAAGCGGCAACACCTGCGGCCTGAGCGGTACGTGCCGCATCGCCTGCATTGCTTGGCGGTTGGGTAGCTCCTGCCGTCGGATCGCTCCCGATCCGAGAGGTAAAATGCACATCTATGGCAAGAATAGTTTCGCCGTTGAATTCAAACTGGGCAGCCAAAGGACGCCGCGTACCAGCGTAGGTAGCGCCATCAATTGCAGCAGCGCTGCCAGTGATATAGCTGACCCTGTCAGCATTGTAGAAAAAACCCGGGCGGATATTGCCGTTGGGTTCGCCACCGGTGGAATTTGCAATCGTAGGTGCAACTTCAACATAGACATAGGTCGGACCACCCGCCGCAACAATCGCGTCGATCAGCAACTGAGCGGTCACCGTTCCAGATAGATCGCTTCCGGTGCCTGCGCCATCGGCATCCTGGATTTCCTGTACCGCCAAGATGTCGGGTGCCCCCAAAGCGAAAACAATGTCAGTTGCCAAAAGATTGAAAGTTGTATCAGTGGGATCCAGATTGGATACATTGTAAGTAGCCATCGACAGATGACTAGCGTCGCCGACCAAAGTGGTTGGATTGCGCGTTAACTCCGGAGCGTCGGCGGTTATCGTGACTGCTTCGGTTACTAGCACTTCATAGCTGGTGAAATTATAGCTTACGATGCCGGTCACCGAACTCAACCTGTCACCTTGAGTGTAACTGGGAACGAAGCCCGCAAAAAGGCCCGAGTCATCGTCAATTTGGATGCGTTCAGGGTTGAAATCACCAGCGGATATGGTGATTCCTCCTCGGCTGTTCACACCCGTTGCACCGGATCCGCCCGATGCGACTATTGTTGTTTCTCCAAAGCTGTTGGTTGGTGCGACGACTAGTGGTGCGTCGATTGTGACACGCATTCCCTCCAGCGACTCATAGAAGTCGAGGCCGTCAACAGCCGGGTTGAATACTGCAAAACCATCGCTGTCATAAGCTTCGGTAGGAGGTAAGATTCCGCCCGTGCCGATCAGTACCGCTGCGGGCAAGGCATTGCCCGAGGAATTGACCAACACTGATGCGGGAACAATGCGTGTAACTGTTAGGTTCTGTGCGTTGGCACCGGGTAGGAATTCCTCGACAGTCCCCGAGACAGACACAGCATCCCCCACAGCAACGGTGGGCGCTGTAGTCGTGAAAACAAAGATGGCGTCCGAAGTTGCATTGTTGCCATCGCCGGTCGCGTGCTGCAGGTAAAAACCATCGGTATCGATTGCCGTTACGATGCCACCAGTGATTACGACCTGCCCGACATAGGCTGAACTATGAGTTGCGCCTTGAATCTGCATGATGCTCAGCGGCACTGGATCGTCATTGACGATTGTACCGGTTGCAGTGCCATCGACGATTGCAACATTGCCGGTAACATTGGACAGCTGGACTGATAGCGTCTCGTTATCTTCGCCAACAAGGTCGCCTGCTACAGGGATGGTGAACGTCCGGCTAAACTCGTTTTCGGCGAAGCTAATCGTTCCCGACAGGATGGCGGCACCATCCAGATCAGAAGCATCTGCCGTGCCGGTCAAGAGAACCTGATAGTCAACACTGGCTGAACTTGCGAAGCCACCCGCTCGGTAAACCGTAAAGGTCAGATTGCTCGTCCCGGCATTGCCCTCTGCCACACTGGCATCGCCGATTCGCAATTGGCCCTGATCGGTACCCGATAGGAAGGTTTGCCCTGCGTTGACCGCGCCTTCCGTGTTGGCGACATTGGCGGTCCAAGTGAAGTCGCCATAGCTTGAACCCGTACCAGTCAGCTGGAGTGTGAAACCCAGCGCAGCGTTGATCTGCTCGACTCCGACATCGGAACTGGTCATCCCAGCTGCTGCTCCGGCGGTGGCCGTCATAGGGCCTTCATAACTAAGGAACTGAACCACCCGGCCGACATTGTCGACCAGGGCAAAGCCATCAGGCGAGCCGTTTTGCAAACCTGCAGCGAGAATTTTGACAAAGCCAAAACCATTGCTGGCGTCGGTGAGCGTCCCCGAGAGATTGAGCGTGCCGTAAACGGTACCACCATTGCCGTTGTACAGCACCACCGTCCAGCCGGTCAGGTCGGTTCCGGCCAGACCGGCGATTTCAATAAACTCATTGGCGTCGGTGCCCGCTGGATCATAATTGAATTCGTTGATCCAGACATTGGCGACGGGTGGGATAGCGTCGTCATTGGTAATCGTGCCGGTTCCCGCTGCATCGCTGATCGTTGCCCCACCTAGAGGTGCCGAAAGCGTCACAGTAAAGGTTTCATTGGCTTCATAGGCAGTATCGCCCGCCACCGCGACGGTTACCGTGGCGGAGGTTTCGCCATCGGCAAAAGAAACAGTTCCGGTCAAGGGACCGCTGAAATCAGCTGCATTGGTGGTGGTGTTGGCGACTGTCCAAGTGGCGCTGATCGCGCCCGCACTGCCATCGCTGCGGGATACAGTGAAGGTCAGGTTCGTGGTGCCGCTGTTGCCTTCGGCAATCGAGACATCGTTGATGCTCAACGAACCCGCTGGTGCAGCGTCATCGTTAGTGATCGTGCCGAGGCCGGAAGCATCGATGATTGTTGCCCCGCCGGTGACATTTGACAGATCGATTGTGAAGGTTTCGTTGGCTTCAAATGTCGTGTCGCCTGCGATCTGAATTACAACAGTAGCTGTGTCCTGGCCATCAACGAAACTTACCGTGCCGTTAAATGTGGAAGTGACTAGATCGGCGGCGTCTGCCGTGATGAAATTCAACGCCCAGTCGGCGGCAACCGCGCCAAGGGTTCCGCCACTGCGGGTAACGGTAAAGGTCAGATCGGTCGCGCCAGAATTGCCTTCATTGACTGTGACGTCATTCACCGACAGTGCGCCTGGCATTGGAGCCGCGGCCTGTGCCGTGATCGAAAAATTGTCGATCCCCAGACCGTCATCTGAACCCGAAGCATTGGTATCGGTCCAGCGGATCCAGAACGACTGGCCCGAAGCGACGGCGGACGTCAAGGCAAGAGAATAGGATATGGCGGTTTGATTGGCGGCCAGATTACCGTTCAAAGCACCCGTGGTGCCGGTTGTGACGGGAGCAGTGAAATTCAGTTGCGAAACGGTAGTCCAGGTGCCGTTCGTCAGGTTGGTCGCATCGTAACTAATCTGGAACGTCAGGCCGTCGGTGCGAGCCAGCGCTCCTAGACGCCATTGCTCCCCCACATAGGCGATATCGAGCGAACCGATCGTTGATCCGGTATCATTGGTAAATTGTGCACCAATCACGGGCGTATTGCTGCCACTCAACAGAGTGCCAAACGCTCGCTCTGTGCTGGCCGAGGCACCAAAACTGTAGGTGTCGCCCGTCGTGGAGGAGCCGGTCCCACTGTTATAGAGAAGGTTTGCGGCTGTTCCGACCTCGTCGAAATACCAACCGGTAGGTAGCGTTGACGACGTGCCCGTGTTCGCCAGTGTGTCGAAATCCTGAGTAAACGCGGAGCCGATTGCAGTAAGTGAGATCGCTCCTGTTCCGGTCAATGCATCGGGTGTTGGCGCAGCATCGGGGCCGGTTTGTGCTTCGGAGGTGGACTTATCGGACCGGGTTGCTGACTCAACAGAGGCCGCAAATGCGTCGCCTTGAAAGCTGATCAAACTGTCGGCTTGGCCCCAGTCATCATCGCTATCGACTAAAGCAGAGTTATTCCAATTCTGGAAAAGATTATCGAATGAACGAATCTGTTTATCGTTGCTCATAGCCCAATTGCTCCTGAATGCCCCAGCGCGTCGTTCAACAGAGAATCGGCGCCGCTTTGATTTGTGCTGGAACAATTACATGACAGGTTGGTGACATATGGGAACCAGGAATTTGCAAAATCTTGTTTGTAAATTGCCAAGAGTTTGAGACGTCGGTCCGTCGTATTTGTAAAAGCGGACTGAACGCTCCGTCTGGGTGCGACTCAGCTTTGCAAATTAGCAGCGTCAACTTAAAGTGATCGCATTCTTTGCGCAGTTCGCGGGAGCTAGACCAATGGACTTTGATGCGCTTGACAGACAGGGTTATCTTTTGTTCCGTGAGGCCGTTTTGCAAGATTGCGTCGAAAGGCTGCGGATCGCTTTTGACGCTGGAATTGTTCCTTCTGACCAATGGCCGGTTCCGCGCGCTAGTGACTGGCACCATTCGCTGCTCGACCTTGACCCTGATGTGCAGCATCTTTGCCGATTGCCAGTCCTCATCGATGGCGTGCGCCACATTTTGAAACAGCCCTTTTTTCTTGCACAAGTTGAAGGCCGCGAGCCCTTGGCTGGCAATGCTCCGCAATTGCTGCACCGGGACGGGGCAGGCATGACGAGGCAATATGTCGCCGCTATCGCTTGGCTCGATCCTTATGATGCCGAAAATGGGGCGACGCAGATAATCCCTGGCACACACCGCGAAAACCATGATGACAGTGCAATGGCAGAGGTGCTTGCGGGCGATGTCGGGGACATATTGCTGTTCGACCCCGATGTGCTGCACGGCGCGACGACCAATCGCACGGGTGCACGCAGGCGCTCGCTGCTGCTATCCTATGCCGCCGTCACACTGCGCGCGCAGCATAAACAGACCGAGGCGTTGCGCAACATCCGCATGGACACGAGCGAAATCTTTGTTTGATAGCGGGTCAGTCTATCGTCTTTACGCGGAGGTGGAACGGTTACGCCACAAGACGCAATGCGAGTATCCCTCTTCAATCGCACACGTCCGGTAGTGATGTTGCAGACCAAACGGAGAGCAAGCGCCTATGTTTTTCCGAAAGAAACGAAAACCCGAAACGCTGGACGATATGTTTGTACGCCTTCTCCCATTCTCGCCTTCTATCAGGAAGGCGCCGAACGTATCCCTACAATGCGTCAGCGTAATTCCTGCATAGCGACAATAACTCTATTGACTCTTCTATTACAAATTTTCACCTTAGTTTGCAGGAGCGGCTAGGTCGGGGGCTGAGGTGCTAGAGCAAGTTGAAATATTGGCAAAAGAAAATACGATTATTTTTGGTATTCTCTCAAGTATAATTGGAGGGTTCATTCTCCTTGTTTTTCAAGGATATTTTACGCATTTAATATCATTAACTAACCCATTCTCCGGAGTTTGGCATAATGAAATTCTTGATGACAAAGGGAATGTCATCAAAAGAGACGTGATTATCATGAAGCATCGCCGGAATGAAATTTTTGGGAAAATTAGAAGAGAGTATCCGGCTGATCAAAAACATAGGCGATACCATTTTCGAGGTCATGTAAGAGGCGAATCCATGTTAGCCATTTTTTGGTCTGATGATCTGGGAGTAAATAGTTACGGAAGCTGGCATGTTGAACATACACGCGATTTTTTGTACGAAGGTTATTATCTTTCAAAATCGTCCGTTGAAAATAGTAAGCAAATCATAGCTATTCCTCTAAGGCAATTTAAGCCGCCGAAAGTTCCCTTAACTGCAAAGCTCCGGAACTTTCTGAAACTATAATATTCCCAAGGCTAGAAGATCGAACTCTCCGCCTTCTTGAACCAGTACCTACTAAAGCAATACTGTCATTTACAAGTATTGGATACCTTGCCGTGTTCAAAAGTGGGGAGTCTGATTCTGTGTCACCCATTGCAACAAGTGCAAATTTCTTGCCTGCGACATCGAAATAACTTTGCTTCTCAAGTTCAAAAATGTGATTCACCGCATTTTCTTTTTCTTTTTTTCCTCCAAAAAATCTTGAAATTATATTTGAATATGTGCCGTCACTATTTTTCTGATATTCAGTACCAAAAATTTCAATACCAGACAATTTACAGAAATAAGGCTCAATTAGGATTTTTGGAGAACCAGTTATGATATAAATTTTCCCAGACAGGCTAAGTTTTTTTAGTAAATCCATTGGGCCATTGAAGATTTTTTTGTCAACTTTGGCAAATTCCTTTGCTAAGGCTTTAACATCTTCTATTTTCCTATTATTCAGAAATTTACTAAATTCATCTTTCACACCATGCAAAAATTCAACATAAATAATTTCTTCTTTTATATAGCAATGATGTAATTTTTTCAGGTTTTGATTTGTTTCTGATACTTTATTATCAGGCCCTAAGAAATCACTGACGAAACTGATGAAGTCAATGATGTGAAAATCAGCTCTGAGCGTTCCATCCCAGTCAAACAAACTTACAAATCTCTCTCGATCCACCGACTTTGTGGAGTTGAGATTAGTTTTTTTACTTCTGTGGATATTCATGTGGATTCCTACATCTCGGCAGAATAACAGTAAGGACGTTTCGATGATCGGGCAAGCAAAATGCTCCAGATTGGAATTGTAGTGACGGGTGCGAAAACCCCTAAATAGCCAAGCCCCGCGCTTGCATTTTAGGATTTCGAGGGGATTACAGTGACAGCTGTGGAATTACTCTGACAGGGTGGGATTACGTTGACAGGTGCGAAAACCTCCAAATTGTCTTAGTCGCCGCCGTTGATAGCCAACTTACATGGTAAGACTTCCGCGTATGGTGCTGTCCGGAATCGCACATCATGTGACTCAGCGGGGCGACCGTCGTGAACGCACCTTTTTCGAGGATGGCGATTATACAGTTTATCTATGCATCGGATAGTTGAATTCCGGTGACACTTTACCAATTCGCCTACACGAAACCGGCTTTAGAAATGTTGCACCCAGCGTCAAAACATAAAGTATGAAGCCAACCGATTTTCCATTCAGCATTGCGCTTCCGGAATTCTGTACCGCTCTATCCGGCAACACCTAGCCAATGGCAAACAGACAGTAGGCAGCGACAATCAGCGCAATCAGAACGCCGCGTGCAACCATGCCTTTACGCAATGAATATCCAGCAAAATAAGGTTGAAGATCCGAGGGGATCGACATCGGCAATGTCGGGGAAATATTGGCTCCGCCTGTGTTTCCAACAGGCAGCCAGCCGACGATGTGAAAGGGTGCTGCTCCGATGAGTCGCACAATCTGGCCGCGCGCTTCTTTGCTATCCGATTCATTTATCGCGATCCGCAACATATGAAAATGGCTTTCCATATGCGCTAAAAACCAGCGCTGGCCCAGGATATGGGCGCGCTCCAGATGGCTTTTCGCAAGGGCCATATCTCCCTGTATTTCAGCCGACTCTGCTGCTGCCATTTCTCTGCGAAAAGCTGCCTTCACTTCCAACGCCACGATTAAAACCTCCATAATACGGGTCGCACCCATCATGTTTGGCGGCGTTTGTGCCTCGGTCGAAGTCCTCAGATGCACTGGTACAAATCGCTCATTATACCGCGACCCAAGTTCAAGGCGAAACAGCCTTAATGGCAGGGACGGAATTAGGGCGATGGGTGCAACAACCGCTAAGTAGCCAAGCCCGAACCTTGCAATGTAGGATAATCTCCGTCAGCCTCGTCCCGCACATGGCCAACCGCCCTATGAGCTAACCGGGCCTGCCAATTGCTCAAAGCTGTGTTTCGCCCCATCATTCGTCGTCGGCCCATAAGGTGACATAAGGTGACACATGGGGGGTGGGGTACATGTGGAACCCTTCGACAAGCTCAGGACGCCCCGGCTGTCTTGTGAAAACCAATCAAAAATCGGACATCCCGAAACCCACTTCGCCAACAAAGCATATTGTCAAAATAGGATACCGGTACATCTTGATGCTGGACCGCGATAATGGCGTGTCATAGGGTAGCGTGTTTGAGATTTCTCCCGTCGCCAAGACGCTCATGATTTTTGCGGAGCGCGCCAATTAAGGGCAAAAATGAAAAAAAATCTCCTCTCGCTCGGTTTGACTGCCATTGCGTTATCGAGTGTTCCGGCGCACGCGCAGAGCTTCATTTTCCATCTCGATGGTGAGGCTGGCAATCGTCAGGCCTATTTTTCCAAACTGGGTGTGACCGATCGCACCCCGCCCAGCATCGAGATTCAGCCCTTTGAAATCAAAGAGCTGACTGTTGCGATAGTTTATGAAAATGCGCAGGAGCCTGAATTGGCTGAATTGCTGTTGCAGTTTGAATGCCCGTCGCAAATGTACCTTTCCGGCAAAAAGAAGAAGGCGCCAAAACAACCGGGCTGGAACGACCCGGTAAAGGTTAAGGTCGCTCAAGGCAGTTCGATCTTGCGTCGTTCTGATTTGAAGAACGAAGATATTCCCGCTGGCGAATGGGAAATGCGGGCCGATCTTGCGATGCTGACCGCGCAAAAGCTGGCGTGTAACGATCTGGAGATTGAACGCACAATACGCGCGACTGGCCCCGGCAGCAATCTGGACCAGAAAGCCGTGCTGAAAGAAAAAATGGCCAGCTTGGGGATTATCCACGGTTATGCGTTGACCGATTTGCTGATCTGGACCGAATATCTCGATTTCGCATGGAACACGATCTGGAAAGGTGCGCAGCGGCCTGACCCCAGCGGCAAATGGTCGCGGCAATCTACGTCCGAAGAGTTGGCCGAAGCGCAGCGGAAAATGGCGGCCATTAATCAGCAGCTTGCCGATCTGACCGCAAAGACCAAAAATGCGTATGAGCCAAAGATCAAAGAAGCTGAGGTTGGTTTTGCCTTCGATAAAGCGGCAGCCAAAGTCAGAGGTGATCGTAAACCCCGCGGTTGGGTCGCCGAAATGCTCTTGGCGTGGCAGGGAAAAACCGAAGATCAGGTCGCCGCAAGAATGGGCCGACCGTACATCACCGAAGCGGGCGATCTGCGTTTTCTGTCCTATGGCCAGCAATTCGATAATCGCGTGGTTGTTGGCGATTCAACCGGGGCAACCTGGGAGGAAGGGCTTGCCACGTCCTGCGACATTCAATTCGTGACCATCCCCGACGACAATGGCGTCCGCCGCGTTGCCGACATAAGGTTGAGCGTCGATAGCACTAACATAATGGCCACCAACAGTAACATCGCCTGCAGCGATTTGAAGCAAGCGCCAGGGGATTAACCCGATTTTTCTGGTTGTTCGGGCCAGACCGCGCTCAGAAAAATCGGTTAGTTGCAGCCAATATCAAAGTCATAGACGCGATAGGCTTTCTCTAGCGCTCCGCCTTCTTGCAAATAGAAAGTCCGGCTGCATTGGCGGGTATAGCTCGCCAGTTCGGGGCGGGTGGTTTCGCCGACTTTGCCTTGAGTATTGACGATATCGACCGCGACATCCTGCACGCCATATTTGGTGTCTTGAAAATAATAAGTGATCTGGCGGCCACCATTGCGCTCATACACCGCCGCTGGCGTTCCCCAACGGCGAACAACCTGTTCTTCCGTAAGCCCGCCGACCCCGGCCATTTGCAGCCCGAAATCCCCGCCAATGCGGTCTGCCTTGTCCGATAGGGCGGTTGCGATCTTGCTCCATTTCTGCTGCTCGACCAGCAGTTGCTTCGATTGATCAAATGTCGCCAAAGCCTTTGTTTTCGCTGCGGCCAATTCTTCGGGCGTGCCTTTATAATAGGCCGGCTGGGTCGCGTCGCTCCAGCGGGTGTTCCAAACGCCATCGACAACGTCGGTCCACAGGCCATAATTGCCCAGATATTCGACCCCAAGCGATGCAAAACTCGCGGGCGATACCGCACTCTTGCCACCCTTGGACAAGGACTGGCTTTGCTTTTGCCAACCGTCTTTCGCTGCGCGCCAGTTTTTCCAGTTGCAGGCGATCATCTCGACTTTGCCGAGCCAGTTGTCCGGGACTTTCATCCACTCGGGTGAACCGCCTTTTTCGGTATTGCCAGCACGATCATAACTGGTTGCCTGCGGGATGCTGACCATGCCCTGCCGGCATTTATACTCGACTTGATAATGAATGAAATTGGTGCCGCCCGCATTTTCAAAAATCTGTAAGACTTGCGCGACATGCAGTGTGTTGGCTTCGGCATCGGCCAATGAAGCCGCTGAGCTATCCGCCATCCGTCGCGATATCCACGCATCGTCGGATTGCATGACGTAAAGGCTGCGATGCGGTGCGGCATCGGGCTCTGCGCCGACAATTGTCCACTCGCTGGCGTAAGCCGGAGTGGTGGAATAAATGGACGCGACCGCTATGGATAAAATCGAAATGCTGCGTAAGCTGACTGATTTTGTCACTTCGCTGCGCCCTTTGTCGAATTGGTTGAAAGGCAGCCCTGCATCGCCTTTCTTGCGGTATGACCGCCCTTCCATTTGATCGCAAAAACCTGTTTTTTGTCCATAACGACATTCAGGTTTTCAACGTCACTCATGCCGTCCATCGCCGCCTGAATATCTGTCAGTCTGAAAAGGATGATCCCAGACTGTTTGGACTGGGTATTCGGCGCATGATACGCCAGTACCGACTGCGATTCACCATCGGCAGTGGTCAACGTCATTTTCTTTTTGGTTTCTTTTTTAATCGCGGGAATCGAGGCACTGCTGAAAAGTATGAAAGAGTCCGGATTGCCCACAACAGGCCCGACATACCCGGCATATGTGGCCGAGGAATAATAAGTGATCGCGCAAAATCCGCCGCCGGCGCGGGTATCATCAAGACGCCAAAAACCTTCAGCATCTTTATAGACCTTGTTGACCCCTTTGGCGTCGGCTTGGTTCGCTGTGCTCGCGGTGCCTGTTGTGCTCTTCTTCAAATATTTGTCGAGCGTGGATTGGGCATGGGCAGAGCTAGAAATCAACGCAAGGCCAAGGAGGAAGGGAAAACGCGATTTCATTGAGTGCGACCTTTTGATCTGACCGACATCGCGGTTCATAAAATAACCCATATAATAGCCGCCAACGGTATGTTTACAAAGCATTCCCAGTGTACCGGTACGCCAAATTCCTAGATTTTAGTTCGCGTACTTTTTTTGTCGAATATTCAGGAGACGCGATAGCAAATCGCGTGGCAAAAGCCGCGTTCCGTTACCTGCAATGTCGAACAATTTGCGTTCAGTCTTGGTGAGTAAATTGCCAACTGCGCTAAGAGCGAAGTTCAAGCCTTCAGCGGCAATTGCTCTTCGTCCCCGCGACCAGATCCACACATCGCCCATCGATCTCAGTCTCAGGTACCGTCAGTCCGATCAGGCTCGCAAGTGTAGGCATTATGTCGGCGGTTTCGATGCCGTTGGGTTGTTCGAATGGGGCGACACCTTTCCACCAGAACAGGATCGGCACGCGGCGGTCATAGCCCCAGGGGGAGCCGTGGGTGGCGACATAACCTGCGGTGCCGGCGGGGATCGGGGTGACGTAGCGTTTCAATGCAACATAGAAATCGCCTGACCGTTCAGGATCGAAATTGGCGCGGACACGCTGGATCAGGCTCCAATCCTCTGGCGGGCCAGCGGGGGAGGGGGTTGCGGCGATCTCTGCCTTGCGGAAAATAGCCTCGACCTGTTTGTGGTTCTGGTAATGCGCATAGGCCGCGTCGAGCGCCGCCTGCCGCTTCTCCGCCGGGACGGCTGCCGACAGATAGATGTCACCAAAGGGACCGTCGCCCAGCAGCAGCGGTCCTTCGATGCCCAGTTCCTTGGCCAGGGCCTTGCCCGCCACCGACGGCAGCAGCGCAACATCGACCCGCTCGGCGTTGGGCAGGCCGTTTTCTGTGTTGCGCTCGGTCATGTCATGCCCGCCATGGTCGGCGGTCAGCATCACCGTATAGGAGACCTTGCTCTTGTCGAGCGCGGCAAACATGCGTCCCAGCGTCGCGTCGAGTGCCGCGATCTGCGTGCACATTTCGGCACCCGCCGTGCCGGTGCTATGGCCGACATAGTCGGTGGCCGACAGGCTAACCGCGAGCACATCGGTCGCGGGGCCACGGCCCAATTTCTTCTCGGCAAAGGCGGCAAGCGCCAGATCCATCGTCAGCGCATCGAAAGCGCCAGATGCGCGAAAGGCGCGGGCATCGCCTGCCTTGCGCGGCTGCAGCGTGCCGAGGCTGGTCTTTGCATCCATGGCTACCGCGCGAGAATGGGTTGCGCAGGATGCAGGCAGCTTGACCGGCGTCGGCTTGTCGATTTCGGCCTTTGCCTTTGCATTGATGGTTGTTGCGGCCTTTGGTTCCGCAGACTTGCTGGCGTCATAGGTGCGGAACGCCTTGCCGTCCCACCACATGGTAAGCGTGGTGTTGTGTCCGCCCATCATCACCGCGCCGCGATCTTTGCCCGATACCGCGACCACCTGTGACGCCGGGTTCACTGCCCGCATCCGGTCGCCCAGCGTTGGGACTTTCAGCAGTTTGGGCGACACGGTGTAATTGGAGCTGTTGCTGCCGGGGACTGATGTGTCTTCCGAACAATAGACTTCAAAACTTGGCTTGCCATCCTTGCCCGCGCGGCCATTGGCGGGGTCGAACCAATTGTTGGCGATGATGCCGGTGCGCGAAGGGCGGCTGCCGGTCAGGATCGTCGAATGGCCGGGGCAAGTCTCGGTCGCGGCGGGGCTCTGATAGCCAGAGGGGAAGGCGAC
>Ga0075154_10001278_pt1 | contig 18433 bp, 17 predicted proteins | sample JI71714BDNA_FD_70965 | JGI IMG/M metagenome (GOLD analysis project Ga0075154, IMG submission 70965) | Wastewater effluent complex algal communities from Wisconsin, to seasonally profile nutrient transformation and Carbon sequestration -... | ecosystem: Engineered > WWTP > Effluent > Algae...
TTGACCTTGGAAAAGAACGACGACCCTTCCGGGTTGTTCTCTTCGCTCAGCTTCTCGAACTCACGCAACAACTCGCGCTGCCGGGAGGTCAGGTTCACCGGCGTTTCCACCGCCAGCTCGATCACCATGTCGCCGGTGTTCGAAGACCGCAGCGCCGGCATCCCCTTCATCCGGAGCCGCATCTGCTTGCCCGATTGCGCGCCCGCCGGGACCTTGACCCGCGCCTTGCCGCCATCGATCGTCGGCACCTCGATCTCGCCCCCCATCGCGGCTGTCGGCATCGACACCGGCACCCGGCAGAAGAGATGCACCCCGTCGCGCTGGAACAGGGCGTGCTCTTTCACCTCGATGAAGATGTAGAGATCGCCGTTCGGCCCGCCGCGCAGGCCGGCCTCACCCTCACCGGCCAAACGGATCCGCGTGCCGGTCTCCACCCCTTGCGGGATGTTCACCGACAGCTGCTTCTCCCGCTGCATCCGGCCCTGGCCACCGCAGGTCTTGCACGGGTTCTTGATGATCTGGCCCATGCCGTTGCACTGGTGGCAGGTCCGCTCGATGGTGAAGAAACCCTGCTGCGCCCGCACTTTGCCCATGCCGTTGCAGGTCGGGCAGGTGACAGGCTCGGCGCCGCCTTCCGCGCCCGAGCCGTGGCAGGTGTCGCAGGTGACGGAAGTCGGCACCTGAATCGTCTTCTGGCTTCCGGAATAGGCCTCTTCCAGCGACACCCGCATGTTGTAGCGCAGGTCCGAGCCACGTTGCGCCCGGCTCCGGCCACCGCCGCCACCACCACCGCGCCCCATGAAATCGCCGAACAGGTCCTCGAAGACGTCCGAGAATGCGGACGCGAAGTCGCCCTGCTGGCCGTAAGCCCCGGGACGCGGACCGCCGCCCATGCCGTTCTCGAACGCGGCATGGCCGAAGCGGTCATAGGCCGCCTTCTTCTGGTCGTCCTTCAGGACCTCGTAGGCTTCGTTCACTTCCTTGAACTGGGCCTCGGCCTGTGGGTTGTCAGCATTCCGGTCGGGGTGCAGCTCTTTTGCCTTGGCCCGATAGGCCTTCTTCAGCTCATCCGCCGAAGCGCCCTTCTTTGCCCCCAGGACCTCGTAATAGTCACGCTTTGCCACGTCAGTATCCCTAAACCGAACCGGAGAGGGGCGGCCTGTTGCCAGACCGCCCCTTCGTCCTGTTCACGCGGTGTCACTTCCGCTTCTTGCTGTCGCCCAGATCCTCGAAGTCGGCGTCGACGATGTCATCGTCATCCACCGGCCGCGGCTCATCGTCACCGGACCCACCCTCGGCCTGGCTGGCCTTGTAGATCGCTTCGCCCAGCTTCATCGCGGCTTCGGTCAGATTCTGGATGCCAGACTTGATCTTGCCGGCATCCTCGCCTTTCAGCGCGTCTTCCAGCGGGCCCATCGCCAGTTCGATCGCCTCGACGGTCGAGGGATCGACCTTGTCGCCATGTTCCGAGAGCGACTTCTTCGTCGAGTGCAGCAGGCTTTCGCCCTGGTTCTTGGTCTCGACCAGCTCGCGACGTTCCTTGTCGGCTTCGGCGTTCGCCTCGGCGTCCTTGATCATCTGCTCGATGTCGGCATCCGACAGACCACCCGAGGCCTGGATGGTGATCGCCTGTTCCTTGTTGGTGCCTTTGTCCTTGGCTTTCACCGACACGATGCCGTTGGCGTCGATGTCGAATGTCACCTCGATCTGCGGCACGCCACGCGGGGCGGGCGGGATCTGTTCCAGGTTGAACTGGCCCAGCATCTTGTTGTCGGCGGCCATTTCCCGTTCGCCCTGGAACACGCGGATCGTCACCGCGTTCTGGTTGTCCTCGGCGGTCGAGAAGACCTGGGACTTCTTGGTCGGGATCGTCGTGTTGCGGTCGATCAGGCGGGTGAAAACGCCACCCAGCGTTTCGATGCCCAGCGACAGCGGGGTCACGTCCAGAAGGACCACGTCCTTGACGTCGCCTTGCAGAACGCCGGCCTGGATGGCCGCGCCCAGCGCCACGACTTCATCGGGGTTCACGCCCTTGTGCGGCTCTTTCCCGAAGAACTTGGTCACTTCTTCCACGACGCGCGGCATGCGGGTCATACCGCCGACCAGAACGACCTCGTCGATGTCGTCCTTCGAGACGCCCGCATCCTTCAGCGCGGCCATGCAGGGCTTGATCGACTTCTTGATCAGATCCTCGACCAGGCTTTCCAGCTTGGACCGGGTCAGCTTGACCACCAGGTGCAGCGGCTGCCCGGTGTTCTTGTCCATGCTGATGAACGGCTGGTTGATCTCGGTCTGCTGCGAGGACGACAGCTCGATCTTGGCCTTTTCCGAGGCCTCCTTCAGACGCTGCAGCGCCATCTTGTCCAGGGTCAGGTCGACGCCATGCTCTTTCTTGAACTCATCGGCCAGGTACTGGACGATGCGCATGTCGAAGTCTTCACCACCAAGGAAGGTGTCACCGTTCGTCGACTTCACCTCGAACAGACCGTCGTCGATCTCAAGGATGGTGATGTCGAAGGTGCCGCCGCCAAGGTCATAGACGGCGATGGTCTTCGTCTCTTTCTTGTCCAGACCATAGGCCAGCGCGGCCGCAGTCGGTTCGTTGATGATGCGCAGCACCTCAAGACCGGCGATCTTGCCGGCGTCCTTGGTGGCCTGACGCTGGGCGTCGTTGAAATAGGCGGGCACGGTGATCACGGCCTGGGTGACGGTTTCGCCCAGGTAGGATTCCGCGGTTTCCTTCATCTTCTGCAGGATGAAGGCCGAGACCTGCGACGGCGAATACTTCTCGCCACGCACTTCGACCCAGGCGTCGCCATTGCCGCCGTCGGCGATCTTGTAGGGGACAAGCTTCTTGTCCTTCTCCACCTCGGCGTCGCCCAGACGGCGGCCGATCAGGCGTTTGACTGCGAAGACGGTGTTCGTCGGGTTGGTCACGGCCTGGCGCTTGGCGGGCTGGCCGACCAGGCGTTCGCTTTCCGTGAAGCCGACGATTGAAGGCGTGGTGCGCGCGCCTTCCGAGTTCTCGATGACGCGCGGCTGCGAACCATCCATGATGGCGACGCAGGAGTTGGTGGTCCCGAGGTCAATACCGATGACTTTGGCCATGTGTGTATCCCTTTACTTCGGCGATGATCCGGCAAGGACCCTTGATAAGCAGGCATCCCCACCGTGTGAGAAGACGTCAGGTCTGGCGGCCCGGCGCCCGTGTGAGGCGTATATAGGCAGGCGATTTCGGGCCTGCAACGGTTGGCTTGCCGGGATTGCGGCAAATCTTCCGGGTTTGGCTGGCCCGTTGCTGTGGTGTCACGGCGCGGCGCTGCATTCAGGGCAGATTCAGCGTGCAGCAGCCGGACAGGCGAGGGCGGTCCGGCCGGGTCAGGAAGATGTCGACTGCAATGCCGTAGCGCCGGTCGGACATACCGTCGCTGCAATCGGCCGGGGACAGGGCGACAAAGCCGTCGGGCAGGGCAATGGCCGCAGTCCGTGACCAGGGCAGGGCGGGCCAGACCTGCTCCATCCGCATCGGTGCCGGGTCCATTTCCTCGGGTGTTGACAGCCAGGCGGTTTGCGTCGCCGGGACGATGGCGAGGTCCCAGAACGGCTCGGTCCCCAGGCAGTGCAGCGGGGATTGCAGTGCGTTCCAGTCAGGGCCGGTCTCGCGCGCAAGAAAGCGAAGCGCGACGAAGCCGGCAGCGGCGGCGGCATTCACCATGGCCCAGTCCCCTTCCACCGCGACCACTTCGATTCCGGTTGCATCGGGGGCCAGCGTGCCAAGGATCTCTGCCCCGGCATCAGGACGGTCACGGATGTTCAGCACGTCGTCTGCCGCGACCCCGGTCACGTCATGCAGGGCTGGAAGAACATCGGCGCGCAGGGGCAGCGCGGCCAGCCAGAAAACAGCCATTCCAAGCCGGATCACCGTGTCTTGCCCCAACTGGCCGAAGCATGCTGCCGGGTGAAGAATTCCGCCATCAGGCCGATCAGGATGCAGACCGTCGCGTAATAGATCGCGTATTCATACGAGGTGTAGCGCGGCGTGTAGTTCAGGAAGATGAAGCCACGCCCCTGGTCGATGGTGTGGAACAGCGGGTTCCAGTCGAACCAGTTGCGGCGGGCGGGTGGCAGATTGTTCGCCAGCACCATCTTGCCGGACGCGATCACGTTGGCCCGCGTGTACAGGGTCACGATGATGCCAATCAGCTCGGGCTGCCAGGGTCTGGCCGACAGGAACACCGTCCCGATGCCGATGCCCGCGAACCACGAGAGCAGGTACATCCCCATCATGCCCACCGGATCGTCGATGTAGATCGGGTTCCAGACGGCGTGGTAGACGAACAGGATCGACCCGGCTGCCAGGGTCTGCTGGTAAAGCGAGCTGAGTGCCGCGCCCATGATCGAGATGATCGGGTTCATCGGCGAATGCATCATCATCGCCGAGGTCGGCCCATCTGCGTGCGAGACCGCCGCAATCGTCTTGATGTGGGTCATGAACATGAACACGCCGGACATCACGTACAACATGAAGTCGCCGCGCACCGCGATCCTGCGCATCCCGAAGAGCTGCATCATGAAGTACATGACCAGCAACATGATCAGCGCCTGCACGATCGACATCACCAGGCCCAGCGCCGCATTGTTGTGTGTTCGCCGCAGGTTGCGCACCGCAACGTGGTAGATCAGCTCCAGGGTTTCGAACCCCAGGCTAAGCCATGAGCGATCAACGGGCTTGTGTCGGAACATGTGCCTTCTCTGTCTGGTCCGGCATCCTGCATCGGGAAATCTTGCCGTTCCGTTGACGGCGAAGGATAAGGGCGCCGAGCCCGTTGATCAATCGCCGCAGGAGTTGTGATGGATTTTACCGAACTGATGCCGCTTTTTCGCCGACTGGCGCTGGAAGCGGGTGAGCGGATCCTGCAGATCTACGGTCAACCCGACTTCGAAGTGCGCTCCAAGGGGGACGCCTCGCCAGTCACCGAGGCTGACGAGGCTGCCGATGCGGTCATCTCCGCGGGCCTCCGGGCTGCCTATCCGGATGTGACGCTGATCACCGAAGAGCAGGCCGCATCCCACGGATTGTCTGCCTCGACCTTCTTCATCGTCGACCCGCTGGACGGCACCAAGGAGTTTGTCCAGCGCCGGGGCGACTTCACCGTGAACATCGCCTACGTTCAGGACGGTGTTCCCACACACGGCGTCGTCTATGCCCCCGCCAAGGGGCGGCTGTTCTACACCCGTCCCGACGGCAGCTCGGTCGAGGAAACCGGCCCTTTCGCGTCCGAACCCGGTTCTCTGGCCCCGCTGCAGGTCTCCGCCCCCGACAACGCCGCACTGATGGTCGTCGCCTCCAAGTCGCATCGCGATCAGGCGACCGACGATTACATCAGCCGCTACGCCGTCCGCGACATGACCAGCGCCGGCTCCAGCCTGAAATTCTGCCTTGTCGCCACGGGTGAGGCCGACCTCTATCCCCGGCTTGGCCGCACGATGGAATGGGACACCGCCGCCGGTGATGCCGTCCTGCGCGGCGCGGGCGGCCATGTCGTGCGCTTCGAAGACCACCAGCCGCTTGCCTATGGCAAACCCGGCTGGGACAATCCGTTCTTCATCGCCTACGCCCCCGGAGTTGCGTTGAAATGAAGACCCTCATCGCCATCCCTGCCCGCTATGCTTCCACCCGTTACCCCGGCAAACCGCTGGTCACTCTGCGCGGCCCGGACGGTGAGAAGACCCTGATCCGCCGCAGCTGGGAGGCCGCCATCGCCGTGAACGGCATTGACCGCGTTGTCGTTGCGACCGACGACACCCGGATCGCCGATCATGCCCGCGCCTTCGGGGCCGCGGTGGTGATGACCTCGTCGGACGCCCGCAATGGCACCGAACGCTGCGCCGAAGTGGCGGCGAAACTGCCGGGCTTCGACGTCATCGTGAACCTGCAGGGCGATGCGCCCCTGACCCCGGCCTGGTTTGTCGAGGACCTGGTGAAGGGCCTGGCGCAAGACCCCGATGCCGACATCGCCACGCCTGTCCTGCGCTGTGATGGCCGTGCTGTCGAAGGCTTCCTGAACGACCGACGCCACGGCCGTGTCGGCGGCACCACGGCTGTCTTCGGCAGCGGGGGCCGCGCGCTCTACTTCTCGAAGGAAGTCATCCCTTACACCGGCCGGACCCATGCCCCGGACGAGCCCACTCCCGTCTTCCACCATGTCGGTGTCTACGCCTACCGCCCGGCCGCTCTGGCCAAGTACCCCGGCTGGCCGATCGGTCCGCTGGAAACCCTTGAGGGCCTCGAACAACTCCGATTCCTCGAACAGGGCCGCCCCGTCCTCTGCGTCGAGGTCAAGGCGAATGGCCGCCAGTTCTGGGAACTGAACAACCCCACTGATGTCGCCGTCATCGAGGCAATGCTGGCTGCAACCAGCGGCTGAATCTGCTCTGGCACGGCCTGATTGTCGTCGGAATGTCGTTTTTTGGTGCGAACCACGCCTTACTGATGCAGTTTACGAATATTGCCGCGCCACTGCCCGCATAAGGTCAGATTCGGCTGCGACCCAGATTTTTGCAAAGACATTGACCAGGGTGAGACGGGGTTAGGACGAGTCATGAAAACAAGAAAGATCACCAAGGCGGTATTCCCGGTGGCGGGCCTCGGCACCCGCTTCCTGCCCGCGACCAAGTCGATCCCGAAAGAGATCATGACCCTCGTCGACCGGCCGCTGATCCAGTACGCCATCGATGAAGCCCGTGCCGCCGGAATCAAGGAATTCATCTTCGTGACCTCGCGCGGGAAATCCGCGCTGGAAGACTACTTCGACCACGCCCCGGAACTGGAAGCCGAGCTGCGGCGCAAGAACAAGACCGACCTTCTGGATATCCTGAAGGACACCAACATGGACTCTGGCGCCATTGCCTATGTCCGTCAGAACCGCCCGATGGGCCTGGGTCATGCCGTCTGGTGCGCCCGCCGCCTGATCGGCAACGAGCCTTTCGCCGTCCTCCTCCCCGATGACGTGATCGCCGCCGAAACCCCCTGCCTGCAACAGATGGTCGAGGCCCATGCCGAAACCGGCGGCTGCATGGTCGCGGCGATGGAAGTCGCGCCGAAGCGAACCTCCAGCTACGGCATCCTCGACATCGATCAGGACAACGGGGCGATCGTCAAGGTCAAGGGCATGGTGGAAAAGCCGAAGGCAGGCGATGCGCCGTCGAATCTGGCCGTGATCGGGCGCTACATCCTGACGCCGAAGGTCCTGACCAACCTCAACAAGATCAAGCAGGGCGCAGGCGGCGAAATCCAGCTGACTGACGCCATCGCGCAGGAAACCAAGAAGAAGGACGGAGTCTTCGGCCTGCGCTTCCGCGGCCAGCGTTACGATTGCGGCTCGAAGATCGGCTTCCTGCAAGCCACCGTCGCCTTCGGTCTGTCGCGTCCGGAATTCGGCGAGGAATTCTCTGATTTCCTGCACGAGCTGACCGCGATGCAGAAGGCTGCGCAGTAAGGTTGGCTGACCCGGGTGCGACTGCGCGCAGTTTCCCCCGGGGCTTGCCCCATGCCTGTGCCATTGGCGATCTTGAGCCGCCCGTTGGCGGCCTTGCCGGTGCGCTTCTGGCGCTCAAGCTGCGCACCCGCCGCCAGCTGCTACTGGCGCGTGCCCTCCGCCGCCATCGCCAGCTATCCCCGGTCGCGGACCGCACTGCACAGATCAAGCCGGGCGACGTGCTTTGCTTCCTCTGCGTCCGGAACGAGGCTGACCGCCTGCCGTATTTCCTGTGTCACCACCGCGCGTTGGGCGTCCGCCATTTCCTTGCCGTCGACAATGCCAGCACAGACGGCACGGGCCGCCTGCTTGCCGACCAGCCCGATATCTCGCTCTGGCAGACCCCGGCCAGCTACAAGGCCTCGCGCTTCGGGATGGACTGGCTGACCTGGCTTCAGCTGCGGTATGGCCACGGCCACTGGTGCCTGACGCTTGATGCCGACGAACTGCTTGTCTACCCCTACTGGCAGACCCGGCCCCTGCCCGCCCTCACCGGCTGGCTGGAGGATCAGGGTCGCGACAGTTTCGGCGCGCTGACGCTGGACATGTATCCCGAAGGCCCGACCTCGCAGGGCCATGTCGCACCGGGGGATGATCCGGTACGCCATCTGGCCTGGTTCGATTCCGGGAACTACCAGGTGCAGGTGCAGCCCCGGATGCGCAACCTCTGGGTCCAGGGGGGCGTGCGGGCCCGTGCATTCTTTGCCGCCGATCCCCGCCGTGCGCCCACGCTGAACAAAATCCCCCTTGTCCGCTGGAACCGGCGTCACGCCTACGTCAACTCCACCCATTCTCTGCTGCCACCCCGCCTGAACGAGGTCTATGCAACCGATGGCGGGGAACTCACCTCAGGCGTGATCCTGCATACGAAATTTCTACCTGGGATAGAGACCCGATCGGCCGAGGAGAAAGTTCGGGGAGAGCATTTCGGTGACGCCAGCCAATATTCGGCCTACTACGACCGCCTGATCGCCAACCCGATGTTGCATACGAAGGCATCCACCCGCTACACCGGCTGGCGGCAGATGGAGGCGCTGGGCCTGCTGTCGCGGGGCGGCTGGATATGACGGGACGTGCCAACCGGGCGAGGGGCGGGAGATGGGCCTGATCGACCTTCTCCGGCTGCGCACGCGCCGCCGCTACCTCCTGGCCCGCGCGTACCGCCGCCGCCGCCAGCTGATCCCGGTCATGGACCGCACCGCAGGCCTGCCCTCCCAGCCGATCCTCCTGTTCTCCACAATGCGGAACGAACGGGTCCGCCTGCCCTATTTCCTCAGCTATTACCGCCGTCTCGGGATCGACCATTTCCTCATCGTTGACAACGGCTCCGACGACGGCTCGCGCGAGTACCTCGCCGCACAGCCTGACGTGTCCGTCTGGTCCGCAACGGCGGGCTACAAGCAGTCACGCTTCGGCATGGACTGGATGATGCACCTTCTGCGCCGTCACGGACATGGCCGCTGGTGCCTGACTGTCGACGTTGATGAGTTCCTCGTCTATCCGTTCTGCGAAACCCGTCCCCTGCGCGCCCTGACCGACTGGCTGGATGCGGCCGAAACCCCCAGCTTTTCCGCGATGATGCTGGACATGTATCCCAAGGGCGCGATGCATGAACAACCCTACATCGAGGGTCAGAACCCCTTCGAGATCGCCCAGTATTTCGACAGCGGCAACTACCTGATCAACCGCAATCCCTATTACCGCAACCTCTGGATCCAGGGCGGTCCCCGCGCGCGGCTGTTCTTCTCCGATCGTCCCAAACAGGCCCCGGCGATGAACAAGACCCCGCTGGTCAAGTGGCATCGCTCCTACGCCTATGTTTCCTCGACCCACATGATGCTGCCCCGCGCGCTGAACCTCACCTACGACGACCAGGGCGGTGAACGCCCCTCCGGCGTCCTTCTCCACGCCAAGTTCCTTGACACCTTCGCCGCCAAGGCCGCCGAGGAACTGGCCCGCGGCGAGCACTACGCCCAAAGCGCCGAATATCGCGCCTACCGCGAAGGCATCAGCCGCGAGCGCGATCTCTGGTGCAATTGGAGCGAGAAATATGTCAACTGGCGTCAGCTGGAGGTCCTGGGCCTGATGTCGAAAGGAAACTGGGCGTGACTTCCCCCAAACCCACCTTGGGCGTTGTCATGCTGTGCCACGCCGCCCTCAACCGCGCCGCGCAGCTGGCCCGGCACTGGGCGGACGCCGGCTGCCCGGTGGTGATCCACGTCGATGCGCGCACGCCGCAGGCCCAGTACGATGGCCTGAAGACCGCGCTGCAGGACCTCCCCGACATCCGCTTCTCCGCCCGGTCTCCCTGCGAATGGGGCTCGTTCGGCATCGTCCAGGCCACGCTCGACGCCACGACCCAGATGCTCGCCGAGTTTCCCCAGGTTTCCCATGTTCTCCTGGCCTCCGGCTCCTGTCTGCCGATCCGTCCCGTTCAGGCGCTGCGGTCCCACCTTGCGGCCAACCCCGCGACCGACTTCATCGAAAGCGTCACCACCGCCGATGTCGGCTGGACCATCGGTGGCCTCAACGAGGAGCGCTTCACCCTCCGCTTTCCCTTCTCGTGGAAGCGCCGGAGGAGGCTGTTCGACAGCTATGTCACCCTGCAACGCTTCCTCCGCTTCCGCCGCAGGATCCCGCAGGGGTTGGTCCCCCACCTTGGCAGCCAGTGGTGGTGCCTCACCCGCCCCACCCTGAAGGCGATCCTCGACCTGCCGGACCGTCCCGCTCTCGACCGCTATTTCAAGCGCGTCTGGATTCCTGACGAAAGCTATTTCCAAAGCCTCGTCCGCCAGGTTTCCACCCGCATCGAAAGCCGCTCGCTCACCCTGTCGAAGTTCGACTACCAGGGTCGTCCGCACATCTTCTACGACGACCACCTGCATCTTCTGCGCCAGACCGACGCCTTCATCGCCCGCAAGATCTGGCCGCAGGCCGACCTTCTCTACCGCACCTTCCTCACCCCGGACGGCGACCGCGCCCTGGCGTCGGAGCCCAACCCCGGCAAGATCAACCGCCTCTTCGCCAAGGCCGTCGAACGCCGCGTCAAGGGCCGCCCCGGCCTGTACATGCAAAGCCGCTTCCCGATCCGCGCCCGGGGCGGCACCCAATCGGCCGCGCCCTACGGTGTCTTCTCCGGCTTCACCGAGCTTTTCCACGACTTCCAGCCCTGGCTTGCCCGCGCCCTCGATGCGCGCGTCCATGGTCATCTCTTCGCCTTCGACCGGGCCGAGTTCGCGGGGGGGGAGCCCGTCTTCAAGGGCGGCCTGTCCGACAGTCCGACCTTGCGCGACTACAACCCGAAAAGCTTCCTGACGAACCTGATCTGGAACACCCGGGGCGAGACGCAATGCTTCCAGTTCGGCCCCGCCGATGAACAGGACATCGCCCCCTTCGTCGCCAGTGACCCCAACGCCACGATCTTCGCCATCACCGGCGCATTTGCCGTGCCGCTCTGGCGCTCCGGCCGGTCTGCCGCGGACGTCCGACCCGAAATCGCCCGCCTGCAAAAGGTCGAATCCGACTTCCTGCACCAGTTGAACGGCCCGGAAACCAAGGCCCGCGTCCGGGTCTGGTCGCTGACCGAGTTCATCGAGAACCCTGCCGAGCCGCTGGAGCAACTGGTCGACCTTCTGAACCCCCGCGCGGCGCATCGCGTCACCGATCTGCCGCAGCTGATCCCGCTGAACGGTTTTGGCACCTTCCTGCAAGACCTGCGAAACCAGGGGATGGCCCCGGTCCTGATGGGCGATTTCCCCTCGGATGCCCAGCTTGCCCAGCCTGAACAGACCTACGCCCGCCCCCGGATCGTGCGCTGATGTCCCGTTTTCATTCCTTCGTCGTCTTCGCAGAGATGCGCACCGGATCGAATCTCCTCGAAGCGAACCTGAACTCCCTCACCGGCGTGTTCAGCCACGGCGAGGTGTTCAACCGCTACATCCTTGGCAAGAAGGACCGGACCGAGCTGTTCGGCATCACCATGGAAGAGCGCGACCGCGACCCGCGCTCGCTTCTCGCCAAGCTGCGGGAAAATACCGACGGCCTGCCCGGCTTCCGGTTCTTCCACGACCATGACCTGCGCATCCTCGACGACGTGCTGCCCGATCCGGCCTGCGCCAAGATCATCCTGACCCGCAACCCCTTGGAAAGCTACATCTCCTGGAAGATCGCCCAGGCGACCGACCAATGGAAGCTGACCAACCCCAAGCGGCTGAAGACGGCGAAGGTTCGCTTCGACGTGCCGGAATTCCTGAAGCATCTGCAGGATATCCAGGCTTTCCAGCTTCTGATCCTGAATGCGCTGCAAACCACCGGGCAGACCGCCTTCTACCTTGACTACGAGGACCTCGGCTCGGTCGAGGTGATGAACGGCCTTGCCGCCTTCCTTGGCGTCGAATCCCGGCTGAAGGCGCTGGACGACACGCTGAAGAAGCAGAACCCGGGACCTTTGGAAGACAAGCTGGAAAACCCCGAGGCGCTGGCCGAAGCCATCGCCGCGGTCGATGTTTTCAACCTTGGCCGCACCCCCAGTTTTGAACCCCGTCGCGCCGCCGGGGTGCCAACGGCTCTTGCGTCCGATGCTGGCCTGCTTTTCTTCCCCATCCGCTCGGGCCCCGAGGCCGCAATCCGCGACTGGCTCACCGGCTTGGGAGAAGTCACCGAAGGCTTCGAACAGAAATCGCTCCGCCAGTGGAAGCGCAAACATCCCGGCCACCGCAGCTTTACCATCCTGCGCCACCCGCTCTTGCGCGCCCATGTCGCCTTCCGCCGCAAGATCGTCATGGGCGAAGCGCAGGACCTGCGGCGTATCCTGATCAGCGGCTTCCTGGCCGAGTTGCAGCCCCCCGGTGAACCCTTCGCGACCCCGGACGCCGAACGGGCGGCCTTCCTGATCTTTCTCAACTACTGCCGCCTTGCCGTCGGGGGGCAGACCGGCGCGCGTGTCGACCCAAGCCTCGCCAGCCAGACGGCCCTTGTCCAAGGCTTCGCGAGCTTCCAGCCGCTCGACTATCTCTTGCGCGAGGACCGCTTGGGCGAAGGCCTGGCCATGCTTGCAACCGAGATGGGCATCAACGATCCATCTATTCCTCGCAGTGTCGAAGAGGCCGCCCTCATGTCGATCTGGGACCCGACCCTCGAAGTCGCTGCTGCCGAAGCCTACGCCCGCGACTACATGGGCTTCGGCTTCTCTCGCTGGTACACGTGAAAGCTCCTCGTGCGCCTTCGGCTTCTCGTCGCAGCGAGGAGTGACGAAGTCATCGACGAGCAATCACCGGGCGCGGGTTAAGAAACCCCTAACGTCCGAGACTAACCAATTGATTGTATTTCAAGATCAGAGAATGTCCACCGTGGACAGGGATCACGCCGCCTGCGGGGCCCGCGCCTCGGTGAGGATCGCATACAGCTTCGCCGGGTCCGAATTGGCCCGCAGCTTCGCCACCACCGCCGGGTCGCGCATTGTCCGGCTGACCAGGGCCAGCGCCTTCAGATGGTCCACCCCGGAATCCTTCGGAGCGAACAGCCCGAATACCAGGTCCACCGGCTGACGGTCGACGCTGTCGTAGTCCAGGGGCCTTTCCAGCCGCAGGAAGACGCCGATGATCCCCTTCAGGTCTTCCAGCCGGGCATGGGGCAGGGCGATGCCGTGCCCCACGCCGGTCGGTCCCAGCGACTCACGTTCCTGCAAACCGTCGATTGCCGCCGCGCCGCTCAGGCCATAGGCCTGCGCGGCGATCTCTCCCAGTTCCTGGAACAGCCGCTTCTTCGAGGTGAACTGTCCCACCACGCGAACGGCGCCGGGGACAAGTAGCTTGGAAAGTTCCATGGGTCGGCGTCGGTCCTGCGTCCGTGGGACGCTTTACTTGCTGTTGCGAGGGTCGATCCAGCCGATGTTCCCGTCCTCCCGACGGTACACCACGTTCACGCCCCCATGTCCTTCATTCCGGAACACCAGCATCTTCTGACCCGCCAGTTCCATCTGCATCACGGCCTCGCCGACGGTGATCGAAGGAATCTTCGTCTCCATCTCGGCGATGACCACGGGCGTCAGGCTGTCAGGCTCGACTTCGTCGGTGTCCTCGGTTGCGGCGAGGATATACGAGGACGCCCCGCCGAATTCAACAGGCCCCGAACGGTTCGAGTGGTGGTTGCGGATCCGCCGCTTGTAGCGGCGCAGCTGCTTGTCCAGCTTTTCGCGGCAACTTTCGAACGCCGCATAGATCTCGGCCGCATGTCCCTTGGCCTGCGCGGTCAGGCCGGTGGACAGGTGGATCACCGCTTCGCAGACGAACTCATGCGCAACCCGAGAGAAAACCACGACACATTCGGTCGGACGCTGGGCGTATTTCTCGACCACCTCACCCAGTTCTGCTTTCACATGGGTCTGAAGGGCCTCACCGACGTCGATCTGTTTCCCACTGATCTGATAGCGCATGGCCTCTCCTTTCACATGCTTCCAGTGCGGTCCGGGTCAATCCGAACCCACCGATCCCCTACACAAGAGATGGAAAGAACGTTGCGTCATGCAAGGACTGTCGACCGAAGACAGAGCGGCCAGACGGGTCAAATCAAGGGCAAGAGACGCACGCATTGAGAGTATTTGGCGCTACCCTAGGCCCGATTGTCAACCGAATCGATGGCCCCGCTTCAGACGATCCGGAAGTTCTCGCCCAGATAGACGCGGCGCACGTTTTCGTCCCGCACGACTTCGTCCGTCGTGCCCGACATCAGCACCTTGCCATCGTGCAGAATATAGGCGCGGTCCACGATTTCCAACGTCTCGCGGACGTTGTGGTCGGTGATCAGGACGCCGATCCCCCGGCTTTTCAGGTCGTGCACAAGATGGCGGATTTCCCCCACAGCGATGGGGTCGACGCCCGCGAAGGGCTCGTCCAGCAGCAGGTACTTCGGGTCCGCCGCAAGACACCGTGCGATTTCGACCCGGCGCCGCTCGCCGCCCGAAAGCGCCAGCGCCGGCGTCCGTCGCAGGTGGGTGATCGAGAACTCGGACAAAAGCTCCTCAAGCCGCTCGCGCCGCTTGTGGCGGTCGGGCTGCACGATTTCCAGCACTGCCAGGATGTTGTCCTCGGCCGTCAGCCCGCGGAAGATAGACACTTCCTGCGGCAGATAGCCGATCCCCAACCGCGCCCGGCGGTACATCGGCAGGGCAGTCACATCCTTGCCGTCGATCAGCACCTGCCCGCCTTCAGGCATCACCAGCCCGGCGATGGAGTAGAAACAGGTCGTCTTCCCTGACCCATTCGGGCCCAGGAGCGCCACCACCTCGCCCCGGTGCAAAGTCATCGACACGTCGCGGATCACGGGGCGTTTCTTGTAGCTTTTCCGCAAGCTGCGGATCTGCAATCCGGCCTGACCGTCTGTCACGGTGAGATCGGGGCGCGCCATCAGTTGCCTCCCGGGACGAAGGTTGTGGTCACTCGCCCCTCCATCACCCCGGTCCCGTCCTTGAGGTTGATCGTCAGCTTCTGCCCCGCCATCGCCGAAGGCCCTTGCGTCAGCAGCACGTCACCGGACAGCACGATCACGCCCGATGCGATCGTGTAGACTGCCTCCTGCGCTTCGGCCGCGTCTCCAAGGTTCGTGACGATCACACCTCCCGATGCGACCAAGCTTTCGATGTCATTCTGTCCGGCCCCATAGCTGACCCGCACCTCGCCTGCTGCCAGCTTCATTTCTCCCTGCGTCACCACGACATTGCCGGTGAACACCGCCGAGCCGTCGGCATTGTTCACCGCAAGCTGATCCGCCTGCACCTGCACGGGTTGGGTGGTATCCTGGTTCAGGTCGCCGAAAGCGATCTTCTGTTGCGCAGAGGCCGAAGTCGCCAGCACAAGCGCCATAGCCAGAGCAAGTTTCCGAACCGTGAATACCATGCCATCGAACCTCTGCAGCCTGTCTAGCCGCCGGGCTGGTATACCAGCTGGACGCCTCCGTTGAAAACCAGAACATAGGAGCCCGGGGTCTGGTTGTCCTGACTTAGAACCATCCGGTCGGCCCTGATGTCGCCCGCCGGGCCGGTCGCGACAACTGGCGCGCGGCTCTCCAGGCCTGTCCGGTCCAGCTTTGCCGCCACTTCGGTGGTCTCAAGCCGGTACCCCGTCGATGTCGTGACGACCACTCCGCCCGACAACACAATCTCGCGTGTGTCATCGTCCATCACCGCAGTGCCGGCAACAAGCTCGGTCCTTGCTCCATCCGGCGTGTCCAGCGCCAGCCTGAGCCCCGCCGCCGCCGCCGGCGCACCCTCGGCCACCGGTCGTGCCTCCTTTGCGGAAAGCGTCAGCGCGGCCCCGTCCGAAGTCAGCCCGGCATAGGTTGGCGCCGTCATCCGCGGTTCGCGCGCAAGGTCTTCCACGTCGACTTCCGCATAGGGAAGTGCTGCCTCCGGGTCGATGCGGCGCGCCACCAGGAACAAGGTCGACAGGATCGCCAGCGCTGCAAGCGGCAGGGCGACCTTCAGCCAGCCCACCACCCGTGTATGCCGGTCTGCCCGGGCCATGATCATGCGACACCTGCGCGGAGGCAGTCATGCACGTGCAGGATGCCGACGGCCTTACGGGTCGCGGGTAGAGTGACCAGAAGGCAGGTGATCTTGCGGTCGTTCATCAGGGCCAAGGCCTCGCCCGCCAGCGCCTCGGGGCCGATGGTGCGCGGGTTCGGAGTCATCACTTCGCCTGCCACATGGGTCAGAAGCCCATCCAGATGGCGACGGAGGTCGCCGTCGGTGATGATCCCGGCCAGATCGCCGTTGGCGTCCGTCACTCCGACCACGCCAAAGCCACGCTTGGAAATCTCCAGCAAAGCTTCGCCCATGCCCAGGGATTCTGCCACCAGGGGCGGGTCCTTGTGCATGAGGTCGCGCACCTTCAGAAGCCGCGCGCCCAGCTTGCCACCGGGGTGGAAGACGCGAAAATGTTCCGGGGTGAAGGCGCGGTGTTCCATCAGGGCGATTGCCAGTGCATCGCCCAATGCCAGAGTCATTGTCGTCGAGGTCGTGGGAACGATCCCCGTCTCGCAGGCCTCGGGCACCTGGGGCAGAAGGATGCCAACCGTGGCCTGCCGCATCAGGGTAGAACCCTCACGGCTTGCCACGCCAATCAGCGGAATACCGAAGCGCTTGGCATGGGCCAGGATGTCGGCCAGTTCCGTGGTCTCGCCGGAATTCGACAGAACGATCAGCACATCGCCCTGCGCCACCATGCCAAGGTCGCCGTGGCTGGCCTCAGCCGGATGGACGAAATGCGCGGGGGTGCCCGTGCTGGCGAATGTGGCGGCGATCTTGCGGGCGATATGGCCAGACTTCCCCATGCCCGAGACGATGACCCGCCCCTTCGCCGCCATCAGCAGGCCCACGGCCTTCGAAAAGTTCCCGTCCAGCCCTTCGGCCAGCACCTGCAGCGCCCCGGCTTCGCGGCGGATCACCCGTTGGCCGGTGGCAAGAAGATCAGTGGAGGAAGATGTCATTGGTGTCTTCCCAGCCCAGTAGGTCCAACTCGGCCCGGGTCGGCAGGAAAGCGAACAGGCGCTCGGCAAGGTCAAGCCGATCCTCTCGGATCAGTCGCGCCTCAAGCTCTGCTTTCAGCCGGTGGAGGTAAAGGACATCAGAGGCTGCATATTCCTTCTGGGCGTCGGTCAGGATTTCCGCGCCCCAGTCGCTTGTCTGCTGCTGCTTCGAGACATCCACTCCAACAAGATCGGCCAGCAGGTATTTCAGCCCGTGCCGGTCAGTGAACGTGCGGATCAGCTTCGACGCGATCTTGGTGCACCAGACCGGAGCAGTGGTGACACCGAAGGCGCGCTTCATCACCGCAATGTCGAAGCGGCCAAAGTGAAACAGCTTCAGAGTCGCAGGGTCGGTCAGCAGCCGTTCGAGGTTCGGCGCGCTTGACTGGCCCTTGGCGATCTGCACCAGGTGCGCGTCGCCGGTGCCGTCCGACAGCTGCACCACACACAGCCGGTCGCGGCGCGGATCAAGGCCCATTGTTTCGGTGTCGATGGCGACGACTGGACCAAGGGTCAGGCCGTCGGGAAGATCGGAATGGTGCAGGTGGATGGCCAAGGGGATGCTCATGTCTCGGATTGCAGCCCCCGGATTACGCCCGTGGCCCTGAAGGGTCAACTGCGGGCCTCCTGCCGCTGCGCCGGGCCGCTGGTCGCAAGGTCCGGTGGCTGCCCCGCTTTCGGCCCGGTTGCCCCGGACTTCTGCATCTGCGGCCCGTCACACCCCCCACGCAGTCCCATCTCTGGTATCCGAAGCAGGTGGACTGCCGGTCGTGATCGTCGCCAGTGGTCGATCACATCGGCCCCGTACGGCAGCTGGTTACGCTCGATCCGGGCCCCAGTCACAGCGCCCGCCCCCGGGCCGCTGAGCCCGCCCGGCCACGGCGCCCTTCTTCCGTGTACTCTCTCCTCTCGGAGGGACGGTCAGGGGGAGCGGGCCGCCTCTTCAAAGTTAAGAAATTCCGAACGTACACCGGCAGGGCATTGATTTCATTCGGGACAAAATCCTGACCACGCAGGACTTGCGATCAGTTCACGACGAACTCGGCATGCAACGCCCCCGCCGCGTTGATGCTTTTCAGGATGTCGATCATGTCATGCGGGGCCACCCCCAGCGCGTTCAGCCCGGCCACCACCTCGGCCAGATCGGTCCCGCCCCGCACTTCGGCCAACCCCGTCCCGTCCTTCCCGATGGAGGCGTTCGACCGCGGCACCACCACCGTCTCCCCCTCGGCGAACGGGTTTGGCTGGACGACAAGCGGGCTTTCCTCGACTCGCAGCGTGAGGTTCCCCTGTGCCACCGCGACCCGGCTGATCCGCACGTCTGCCCCCATGACGATCGTCCCCGACCGCTGGTCCACCACCACCCGCGCCCG
>Ga0075154_10001280_pt1 | contig 18409 bp, 18 predicted proteins | sample JI71714BDNA_FD_70965 | JGI IMG/M metagenome (GOLD analysis project Ga0075154, IMG submission 70965) | Wastewater effluent complex algal communities from Wisconsin, to seasonally profile nutrient transformation and Carbon sequestration -... | ecosystem: Engineered > WWTP > Effluent > Algae...
CATTTTGGCCATCACTGCTGCCGCCATCACAATTGCTGCCAAAGAGGGCATCACAAAGAAAACTGATTCCATTGTATTTGTATTTTTATTGAGTTTTTGAGATTTGATCTGATTTATGGTGCTTCGATGATAGATGATTAATCATTCCAATTGCATCGTCGCATCTAAGAAATTAAGAATATAGGATTTAGGCTATACAAGTTATAGTGTTTTTTCGACTGAGAGTTTCTTTCCGCGTGCTGACTTTTCCTCTCAATAGCTTTGCTTTTTTTTGCATTTTGTGAGCATGTTTTTGCGCTTTGTCGCTGTTGGCGCTAGTATTGTTACTCTTACTTCACAGAGTTCTCAAAACTTAGTTTTTTGCTCACTACAGTAGTGCATTTTCGCGGTTGTTTTCAACTCTTAAATCCATCTAGGGGGACAATGCAAGACTGAGATTGCCTTATCAATCTACCAAAGAAGGGTTTTTCCGCAGCGTCTTCGAGCGAAAGTCGGCGCACATGCTTGTTACCGGTTAAGAACGCGAAAGTCGGCGCAAATCCTTGTTACCGGTTAAGAAGGCGAAAGTCGCGCACATCCCTATTAAGTACGCAAATGCGCACCTCCTCTTTAAGTACGTGCAGTTTCGGGTTAGGTTCTCACCGACTTCCTTGAAGTTACTTGATCGACATTTTACAGCCTATTTCCGGCCAATTGGCTGAATTCAACCTGGCAATCAAAATGATTCATTAAATCGCTACGCATTCGTCAACATATAGGGGTTACGCTTTTCCAGGACTTCCTTTCATATTAGTAGACACTACGCACCAGACCCTCTGGATCAAAACGCGTACTAAACCGAGAGAATCTTATGAATAGTCCGGAATACTCTCTGAAAGTCAGGAACTGCCGAAATTGGCATACGCTTTTGTTACTAGATTTTCGCTTGTTGATCAAAAACCAAGTCTCTGACGCAATCGTAGTGATCGCACAAAATTTTGCTAAACATCAAAAGGATCCGGATTGTTTACTTCGGTTAATGCATCTAATGAAAAATCTGAAATAACTAAATGAATTTTATTATTATAAATTCTACATTTCGTGCCTTGTTCATTTTCTGAGTCACGGTCTGAGGACATGATGAACTTTGGGTGCTGCAACACCATGATCGCTAGCGAAAATCAAACGAAACTTTGGAGCGCAGCTAACCGTGCACTCCATTCCTTCAAGGTTCCCAGTAATCCAGTACTGGTTTCTGGTTTGGCCAGACCATCAATGAATTCTCGAACTCTATTGTATCGCTCAAGGAATGAGATACCTGTGCCTTTAAGAGACTGCTGTTCCAATTGATTACGTTGAGAGCTGAGATCGGTCATGTTGGATTCGGCTGCAGGATCGGTTGGTAGCTCAGCACGCAACAACTCGGGCGAGTAGCCAACATTCGCACACCAAATTTTCATGAGGGAAAACAGTAAAACTAGTCATATAAGACTAAACATCCGTTGGTCGGTATACATGAATTCTTTGATATCATGAGGACTCATGATCAAAAGAACTTTGATATTGTCCCAGAAATGTTTCAAATTAGATTCATCTGAAAAAAAAATTTTGGTTGTCAGGATCGGAAGTTCACTTATACAAATGGTACTACCCAAGAAGTCTCCCATAACCCCACCCAAATAGTAATCTCCACACTGCCCCGGAACTTGCGCTGCAATACCAACAACTGCAAGTAAGAGCAAAGTAGGAAACGGTCAGTATACCAATCAAGTAACAATACAACACGACATGATCGCGAACGTGAGTCTGGATCGCGAAACCAAATGTTTGGCTTGTACCATGAATGAATAATACGGCGATTTTGGACCAACTTCTTCAATATAATCGTGCGCTCGTAACAATAAAGGAGAAGTCAAACGTGCAAACATCTGTCTATGATCAAACAAATACGTGATATGAAAGCCAAATAATCATCAAAGGGTTGCCTCAAGTCATGAAACTTACCCCACAATCAAAGCAGGTCCAGCGCCAGTGCAAGAGTGTAGCTTCCAAGTAGACTTCCCCAAATGTGCCAATAGATGGATCTTTGTTACTATGAACAAAACCCATATGTGCCAAGACGGGTATCAGTCATGATTTTTAAGATTTGCGATTTTGTCCAAACCCCACCTATTCCATCTGCACTGTCGCCTAAACCGTCTTCATGAAAACATATTGTCATGTAAAAAGAAGCAGCTTGTGATATACAGGCAGCAATATCGGAAGGTAGCAAGGGTATTTCTTGCCACATCGTAAACTGCAGAAACTACCACGTTGATCACCATTCCCACGAGTGGAAAGTACGCCATCCCTTTCATCAACTAATTTGCATAACGCAAATGTAAGCGGAGAAGAGAATTAATTTGACCTTGCATTGCACTTACATATCCTGGATGAAGATCTACCCATGTAGGTGCTGGAAGCCTCATTGAAAATATCAAAATTGTAAAGAAACATCGATTTTATGATTTCAGACCAAACTTAGCCTCGCCAGTTAAAAATCTACAATATCTTGGTGAACCTCGTCTCTTTTAGAACTGCCTGTACCTATTCCCCTGGATTCCACCACTTTTTCTCCTAACCCTAACCCTAACCCCCAACCCATATCCTAAACCTAACCCCCAACCCTCTGGATCAAAGTGCGCACTAAACCGAGAGATGACTGTATTGTTTAGGAATCTTATGAATACTCCGGAATACTCTCTGAAAGTCTGAAGTCAGGAACTGCCGAAATTGGCATACGCTTTTGTTACTAAATTTTCGCTTGTTGATCAAAAACCAAGTCTCTGACGCAATCGTAGTGATCGCACAAAATTTTGCTAAGTAAACATCAAAAGGATCCGGATTGTTTACTTCGGTTAATGCATCTAATGATAAATCTGAAATAATTAAATGAATTACATAATAAAAAATCTACATTTCGTGCCTTGTTCATTTTCTGAGTCACGGTCTTTAATTTATAATAAAACCGGATTCAAAAGCAAATGTTTACTTCTTTAGAATCATCACCACACATGGATTGATGTTTCTATCGAAGTTGGGGTTTCTGAAGGACTTATTAAATCTGTCTATACATGCAATAGCCATCCGAACTTAAATTGTAGCTCACATCTCAGCAACTGCTTTTTCGATCATCTCGCCGAGTTCTCCACTTTGGTACATTTCGATCATAATATCACTGCCCCCAATAAACTCGCCTGCAACGTACAATTGAGGAATTGTAGGCCAGTTGCTATATTGCTTGACGCCCTGTCGAATGGAATCGTCTGCCAAAACATCAACTGTGTGATACTCGATGTTGAAAGATTGTAAAATTTGAGATGCAGTATTCGAAAAGCCACACTGAGGAAAGATTTTGGATCCTTTCATAAACAAAAGTACAGGATGACGATCCACCAACTCTTGGATACGAGCCTGTGTTTGCTCTGGTGTTTCTTGAGCGAATTCCACGTCATCAGATGCCAACTTCAACTGTGAACCAGGTTGGGTAGACAATACAACATTTGAGCTTAGTCTCGTCGTGAAGGAAGGTCTAGGACAGTTGAAAGCCGCTACTTTAGAAGTCACGATGATCGAGAGAAAAGCTAGGAATAATTGCATAGTTCTGATCATTTTTGGATGCGATTCTGTTATTTGGTTTTATATTTGACGAAGAAAGTGATCTAAATTACGCACTATTATCCTCAGTAAAAAAAGTACATAGGTCCAAGTCAAGATTTTTCTGGATGCGGAATCTGTATCTCTCTCCTGGATAATTACACTTGCTCCAATTTTACTAAAGGAATCATTTAATTAATTTGACAAACATAATCGTCCCTAAAATCAACAGAATTGATTATTTCTATTATGACTAAAAGAATTGATTTTCTGCATTCTTTTCTCTTGCCGCCCAAATCAGCTAGAGACTTTAAAAATCTTGCACACTTAATCCGGATAAGTCTGAACTTTTTAGCATTCATTTGCACCCACTTGTATTTATGAATTTGTAATCTGGAGTGTCAGAGCTCTCGACATGTCCTTTCTTTTGAAAGAGGTAGTAATGACTAGTCAAATCTGTTGTCTTATAGTTTTTTCAAATGTCAGAAAATTATTTTCATTTTGCGAAATCTATTCAGCCTCAGAAGCGACAAAACAGATGAATTTGTTTTTTATTCAATGATCTTGAGGAAATCATTTTAATTTGGCTTTTTTCAAACAATCTTATCCTCGTTACGTGTGTGCAATTAGACTTCTCCGATTCAATTGCTTGAACACAAAAGAAAAAGCCATTAACTAATGTTTATTAGAAAATCTGTTACGTTAGTGTTGTTTGGATGCTCTCATTCAAAAACAAGCCGAGCCATGTCTACTTGCGCCTCCAAAGCTACGTCCGAATATGATTCGCACGGGTCTCTTAATCTCTGGGCTGAGAGATGGAGCAAAAACAACCTTGGATGGCACATAAACGAGCCACACCCTGCCCTTGTAAAATATCTTCCTACACTACTGCCACAACACGAAACCGATGGCCGGAAAAAATCCATATTTGTACCCCTGTGCGGCAAGACGGTTGATATGGCATATCTGGCCGAACACCCAAATGTTGAACATGTAGTTGGTGTTGAAGGAATTCAAAAAGCCATTGAGGAATTTGGTCAAGAAAACCCTAAGCTCAATATTTATCGGTCCGAGGATCAACAGAACAACGAAAAGTTTGATGTATATGTAGGAAACTCCATAACTCTTTTGAAAGGAAACTTTTTCAATTTTGATTTACAGTCTGTACCGACACAAGTTTCAGGACAAAAATTTGATGTGGTTTGGGATCGTGCGTCCATCATTGCAATTGACCCCCGTTTACGGAGAGACTATGTTGATACAATCAAGAGAATTATAAAACCCGGAGGTATTATTTTGCTTTGTACTATAGATAGAAGATCTGGAAACGCCGATGCAATGGCAGCTGGTCCACCATTCTCAGTGAATGAATCTACTGTGCGTGAGCTCTACGAGCACGAGCCTTGGGTGGAAAAGGTTGTATTTCTTGGAGAGACTGATTTGATGAGCACTGAACGAGACAAGTGGACGAAATCTGGATTAATTTCGGTGTTTGAAGCATATTTTATCATTCAAACATTGAGTGCAGACAGCCAATTTGATATCCAGTAATCCCTCCAATTAGATATATATTAGTGCAATGTTTTTAACAAAATCGAATTCTTCTTCCATAATCAAGCAAATTCCACAAGCTTACAACATGTTACAACATACATAAAGATGATATTGGCTGTATTGATTTGTATACAGTTTGAGAATATATGAAGTACATGAAAGAACAAATGGAACAAATAACAAGAATTGGAGTATCGCAACGCCAGACAAAACAAAGCAGTCACAAATTGAGACAAAGACCACAGCGCCAGGAAAATAACACAGTACCAAGTAAATGCATTGCAAAGGTAGCATATGAGCAAAGGGCACAGGTACTACGAGTCAACAAGTCAGATAGGTATAGAGCCATAGGAGTTGTTAAGGGGGTATCATCTAAGATCTCTAAGAAAGCAGATTAGATTAGTTGTAATTAGTAGTCACAACTTTAAGCTCTACTAATTATATAGCCTAATTGCTTTCCTAGTCAACTAAATGAAAGCAATAACCACACGCTTCCTCTGCAAAAACGCTAAACTAAAGAGTTTAGTGAACACAAAAGATGTCAGGCACTAACTTTGTTAAATACGCATTAACCCCAGGACTAACTTCAGCAGACCGGCTGGTTATACTCCAACGTGGGTACAAAAACAATGGATAGAGACAACCAAGAAATTGTTGACAAAAACTACAATGGAAATGTTCTTGGACAGGTTGGCCAATTGAGTAGAAGTATCAGGATGGGTCTACACCAAGGAGAAAAATGGCAAAAACTACCACTGGTGTGCAAAACACAGGATTTGGACACTACACGAGCCAGAATAGTGTAAACTGGAAAAGAAACCAGGTGCTATCCAAGGGAAAGATGAGTTGTAACTGAAAGAAGCCTTGACTGCAGTGATGGATAATGAAGATTTGGTAGAAAGACTCATAAGCCTTTGGATTGAAAGAGCATGGGGAATGTTGTTATGCGGCTTAGTGATGATAATTCAAGAAGACAGGGCATGGGTAATTATTAGTAGTCAATTTATTGTTTTCTTTTGTTACCAAAGCCTCATTGCTAGACTAAAACCCAAATTTGTAATCAAATCAAAGGCCAAATGGGCGGAAGCACAATACGCCCAGGAGGAAGGACAAGAAAGTTAAGCAAGACAGGCAGAAAAAAGTACTATTACCGAAATAACAAGAGACAGGGCATTGGAATCAAAAGAAAAGGCCGCATCATAAACAAAACAGAATGTTTATTCAGCATGAACACCATATTATGCAACGCAATGCCAACAGGTACAAACAGTGGTAAAGACATGATGGATGCTGACAACATAACAATAGCAATAGACAGCTGCTGTTCTTACAGCATAGCGAAGGGGAAGAGGATTTCATAGGACCTATGAAAAATGCAACATGACCATACAGGGATTCTTAGGAAAGAGCAGAGTTATGAAAATGGGAATATGGAGGTTTTGCCTGGAAGACGAAGAAGGAAAGATGCATGATATTGAAATTCCCATGCTGTCACCCCAACATTGGAGCCAACAAAATCAAAACAAAGGGGAACTTCATGTTTAATACAACACGACCTAATGATACTCACATGGGAAGGAGGGAGATACTCCAAACATGTCATGCTCAACAAGGAAAAAATAATTGCAGATTCATTAAATGTTTGAAACAAACAACAAATACAGGAAATTCCTACAAGCGATGAGCTTATCAGTTCAAAGCAACGCACCAGAAACACATATAAAAAGACCTACTGAAAGAAGGGATGGCGATGATAACATAAAACCAATAACACCATACAACTTCAAAACAACAATCATAACAGATTGGATACAAAAGGAAGATTATGAAAACAACAATGCCAAAAGTCATATGTGGTAGTAGAATGCCAAAAGTCATATGTGGAAGTAGCACATTAGGTTGAACCACCTACCTTTTGCCAACTTAAAGCTAATGGCAGTACAAGGGAGAATCCCAAAAGAACTGACCTAAGTAGATAACTTTTTTGCCCTACATGTACATTTAGCAAAGCCACAAGAAATCCATGGAAACACAAGGCCAGAAAACCAAAAGCCTATAAAAACAGCGGACCAACTAGGAGAATGCATATCAGTAGATAGCTTCAAATCATCCACAGTCAGATTTACAGCACAGATAAAAAGGACTCTCACCAACAAGTGATACTGGATAGCAATGTTGTATGTAGATAACTACAGTGATCTATCTTTTGTATACTTGCAACAAGACAACTCAGGGAGATAAATACTCAAGAGCAAAATAGCATTTGAGCACTATATGAAGAAACATGGGGCGATGGTGCAAAGGTACCTTGCAGACAATGGTCGATTTGCTGAAAATGATTTCTCAGAACACGTTAAGGCACAGAGGCAAATTATTATCTACTGAGGAGAAAACGCCCATCATCAAAATGGCAAGGCGGAAAAGAGAATTAGGGATTTGCAGGAAAAGCAAGGGTGATACTGTGTACCATACACCAATGTCCCGACGCAATCACTCCACATCTTTGGCATTATGCATTGCACATAGCAAATGAAATTAGAAACATCACACCTAAAAACCAAGATGGTTTGATTTCATGGATAATATTTGCCAGTACCAAGGAAATTCATGCCTAGCTTATGTGATAGATAATGAGCTACAACAAAAGAATAAGATCAACAAATGGGCACAAAGAAGCCGGGTAGGTATTACTTAGGCCCATTGCCAGTGCATGCTTCGACACTCCACCTAATTTTATCGATCCAGACAGGTCATGTATCACCTCAGTATCGTGTAGATTGCAACAATTATTTCGAAACAACAAAATCGACAGACTTCATGCTAGAATCAGAATGGCAGGTAAAGGAAAGATTGGTAAAGAGGCCAGAGACACCAGACCTTGATCCTAGACCAAGGGCCAGGGCAACCAACCTCATGAATGCATCAACAAGTAGAGATCCCGATGGACAAAATGGAGTATAAACAGCGAAACCATGGAGGCAGAAATGTCAGAAATGGGGGAAGAAGAGCCAACAAGTTTTGCAATCAAGCCAGAATTAGAAGACATCAATGATAATCAGGCGGAAGAGGCCGATGAGGAAATGGTAGAAAGGGCACCAGGAAGTTACACATCAAAATACAGAAGAAAGATCAGCAGGACCAAGAGATGAGAAGAAAGTCAAGAGCAAGCCAGAAGCAGAAGAGGGATAAATTGGGCACTAACTAGCGCTGTGGAAGAGTCAATAGAAACGCTGTACAAAGAACCAATGGAGTTCTTGGACAATATGAATGATCCAATGGCACTATCGGCAGTGATAGGAGATACTATGGACCTTCATCCGGCTATAAAGCAACCTGACTGAGAAAAGTTCCTGAAAGCAATGGTAAAAGATATTGAAACTCATCAGAAAAGACAATATTGGTAGGTAATACCTACCTTAATTTTATATTTGATATGGGCAATCAGAAGGAAAGGAGAAATAGTACGGGACTGATAAGCAAATACAAAGCCAGGTTGAATGCACATGGAGGGCAACAGGAATATGGAGTCAACTACTGGGAGACTTTCATACCCATATTAGAATGGACTAACATCAGGCTTATAGTAATACTTGCCATAATACATAAATGGGAAACTAGGCATATTAGTTTTGTATTAGCATACCCACAAGCAGATGTTAAAGGCGAAGTGTATATGAGGATACCAGATGGCTTCAAACTAGGTCAGAACAGGAGTCATAATACACACATATTAAAATTACCAAATAAATATATGGCCTAAAACAGGCAGGGAGGGTGTGGAATAGACACCTTCACAAGGGACTGACCGAGCTCGAATACCAGAGTCCAGGTTGATCCATGCTTGTACTAAAGTAGAAGAAATATACTGGCGGTTTATTTAGATGACTGTATTTTAGCTTGGATGGCAACGCGGACATGGAAAAAGTAGTTAGAGAACTGGCCGACAAATTCGAAATCACAGATGAATGAGACATAGACAAATATCTGGGAAGAATGGTAGAAAGGGAAAAAGAAGGGTCCATCAAGATGTCACAACCATTGATGATCAAGCAGATATTGGAGGTATTGGGGTTCAATGAGAGAACAAGGGCAAATCCACCCAGCGATAGTTAGCAAGATAACGCATAGGGATATTGACAGTGAACAAATGGAAACAAAATGGGAATATGCCAGTGAAATAGGACAACTGATCTTTCTGGAGAAATCCACTAGACCTGACCTGGCATAAACAGTACACCAATGTGCACCTTTCTAAGCCAACCCCAAAGGAAGCCACAAATGCAGTATTACATATAGGGATACCTGATGAAGACCAAGAATGAGGGGATTATCATCAGACCAAATGATCAGGACATGGAGCTATGGCGCGATGCTGATTTTTTGCGGCTATTGGAAGATAGACACGGCACACCTGGATTGAACCACGACGAAGTCAAGAACAGGATACATAGCAAAATATGCAGGATGCACAGTGACATTGGCCTCTAAGATGCAAATGGAAACAGAGTTAAGCACTATGGAGGTGCAGCTGATAAGAGTGAAGGTTTTAGTACCACCATTCCTTTAATGAGGCTGCTGGTATGATTAGCAAAACAGCAGGAGTACATTCAGGGTTTTCGAGGATAACTCAGGGGCTCTCACCAAAGCAACATTGCTGAACTCAGGCTGCGCACCAAGCATATAAACAACAAATACTGGCACTTCAGGGAGTACGTGGAGCAAGGTAAAATCATGATACATGCAGTGACCACTCAAAATCAGATTGCAGATTTGTTGACCAAGCCATTAGCCAAAAGGGAGTTTACAGCAATACAAAGCAGAATCATGGGAGAAAGATGCAATAGCGATAATCCTCACTTGCCAAGTAGTGTGGGAATACATGAAGAACATGGAAGAACATATGGAACAAATGACAAGAATTGGAGTATCGCAACTCCAGACAAAACAAAGCAGTCACAAATTGAGCCAAAGACCACAGCGCCAAGAAAAACACAGTGCCAAGTAAATGCATTGCAAATGGAGAATACAAGAAAAGGGCACAGGAACTACTAATTAACAAGTCAGATAGGTCTAGAACCATAGGAATCGGTAAGGGAGTATCATCTAAGAAATCTAAGAAAGCGGATTAGATTAGTTGTAATAAGTAGTCACAACTTTAAGCTCTAATAATTATATAGCATAATTGCTTTCCTAGTAAACTTGAAGATAGCAATAACCACATACAGAACTTGAAAATGTTTCTTCCGGTAGTAAATTGGTATTTATGGATAGCTTTCCTATAAACCAAATAATTTGCGATATTTATTGATGTCTCTTACATGTTCTATGCAACAGCCCAATTAGATGTTTGATAAATACTTGTACTTTATAAATGAATCTTTACCTACCTGTTATTTTTCAAGTATATAAATGATAAATAATTTCAACGAGATTGCTAGAATGAAAGAGCACTGTCCCTGGAATGTTTGAGCAGATGTTTGTCTTTTAACCGTAGACTGTTCAAAAGGTCTAGTATATGCGGATGTCTCAGCATTCAACCAGTAAAGCAATTATAAGACACTCTGAGGGCTAGGATACTGATAGCACAACTAATGACGTTTGATTATAATAATTAAGAATTCAACTATAAGGATCACTGTAAATAATGGAGAAAATGAGAATTTGAAAATTTCTGCAAGAAAAATAGCTGAGGTGGTTATTTGCGCATGACTCATGAAAAATTGGTGCAATTCCGTTCTTAACCTTTGTAGGAACAGAATGGATACACAAAAGCTAGCATGCATGATTACCTCCAAAAGCCGCGACCATATCGTATATTTTAATGCAAGTGACTTATTTGTGCCAGGGTTGTGCAAATTTTCGTTTCAAAGAGGACTTGTTCAATTTTGATATCTCAGATGTCCCAAACAAGTAGCGTGGAAAGAAATTTATTTTTCTGGCATCGAAGATCTAAAGATTCAGTGGACCAAAGTGAAAAGATAATGAATAATCATTTTGTTGTGTAGATCTTAGATCTGGAAAACACAAAACCAATTATTCCGGTCTGTCGCTTAGTGAAGCCACTGTTTGAGATCTCTATAAACACAAATAATTGTTTGGAAAAGGCAATTGTTGAAGCAGAAGATAAGAAGAAAAGAGATAAAGGACAGTTTAATAAAGCTGGCATCACTAGCTTCTTTGAAACCTTTTTCAAGATTCACTATCAACTTAAGAACTTTTTTGATTCTATTTTGCAGCTCAAGAGAAAATTGCAGATTGCTTTAAATTTCTCTTTTTGTTCATCCTTGTTCAATCACTTGAATCAAAAATACGTTTGTATCTTGTGCTGTAATTTGTGATCAAATTCCTTAGTAGGAGCCATTCATGAGGTTTAAAATGAGTTTCAAAATTGATGGTAGGAGACGTAAGAAATTAATTTACACGGTGATGTAAATTCTTCGTATTTTTGATTACTGAACATTATTAAACCAGATGTATTGTATAAGCATGACAATCTAAGCAAAATGGGTGTGAGTTTTCTGCCTCTGAAATGAGAATCCATGACGTTAAAGATTTAACGATGACAGCATTAGCTTTGGCAGTCTCAGGTGACCAACAACAAAACTTGATAGCAGATAAAATTTGGATACTTCGGCCGTACAATGCTCTGAGTGACAGAAGTCATCTTGATGAAATTTGCAGCAACACTTTTAAAGGGACGAATGATTATCTTCCTGCGATGATTCCGAAATACGTTGCGGACCCGGATTGTCGTTTTCTTGTGCTGGCTAATGCTGCGAAACTCGATGATGAGTCTGAATTTGGCGTACCGGAGGCATGTTTGAATCTTCGTGATTTGGGACATGGGGTAAGATTCCTTGAAGCTGTTCGCACTCGACCTGAAAGCAGAGGGAAGGGCTTGGGCAACATGATTATCTCTAAAATGTTGGAAGAAGTCTCCGAAAGCAGCTCTTATGAGAAAATATTGTCGTGTACTGTAGCAGGAAACCAAGCAATGAGGAGAATTTTCGACAAAACAGGGTTTCGGCAGGTTACAGAAATTACAGGCCTCAATTTTAAAGTTCTAACAAAAATACCGGGCTGGAGTGTACATGACAAAGACCATCGATGTGATCAAACACTTGTGGAAGCATTGAATCTATCGAACTTAATTTCTGACCAAGCTAAAAGAGATGTCGAAAGCTGGCAAACAGTTAAAACAAAAGTGGAAGCGGAATTCATTCTCAATAGTACCGCAAAATACAATCCACTTTGGGAATACGGATGCATTCCCGGCTTATTTGAAGGAATAGGGATAGACTCACAACGTTTCAAGATTTCCTTAAAAAATGGTCGAGTTCTCGTGTTAGAAAATGACTTGGATTCACCTGCGTTGATTGTTTTTCACAGGGACCCAAGGATCGCGAGTTTGAAATCAAATTGGATATTAAGCATTGTTGGGACGACTTCGCATCACTTGGAAAGTGCGTTATATGCTGCATGTTCCAAGCGTATACAAAACTTACTTAGAGAGGACTCTGAAGACCCCGACGATTTTATAGGCTTTGTTCTTACTTTCTGCACTACCATGTCAATACGTGATGAATTAGCTGCTTCATTTCCCCTTTGGGATGAGTCGTGTGTAGTTTATGGTCGAAAATTGGGCTCATTTGAACAAACTTGAAACATGACAAAACCTTGCCACCTAATTACATGATCTTGTCGCAAAGTGATTAAAACCGATTGAGACCTAAGCTTGACATTTATTGTATTCCTAAGCTTGAAATTTATTATATACCTAAGCTTTTATACGTAAGCTTGAAATTTATTAAATAGAGAGTTAGTGACTTTCTATACGTTTATGTATGCAGGAGCCGTGTTTCGTCGCTCAATCACTTAGCAAGCGATTCCGAGGGTAAGCAAGTACTGACGAACACCATCTAAATTGTTGTCGCCAACGGGACAATGAAGGATGACTGTAACTTGTGTCATGAGCTCAGCTACGGCCAAGTCCCACATATCTTTTTCACGAGCCTCCTTCAAGACAAAGGCGCACTCATCCGTAAGATGTTGCACCTCCTTCGACAAAGAGAACAAAGTGTCACTAAGTCCCTTGCGCTGTGAATATGGTAGCGGAAGTTGTGGATAGCAGTATGAGCCAAGAGTCATACAATCTTCAACTATGGCGCCCTCGGTTGGTTTATCAGTTAGCAATCGGAATTGTTCTGGTTTGAGTTCCATTGCTTCGACGAATAGCATTTCTTCATTTGACGAAGACCTAGAAACTTGTCCAACGTGTCGCTTTCGCGGAACGGATTTCAGTGCACGCAACTTTAATGATGCATTCTCGATGTCGCGCGTGGAACTTTTTTTAATGGCTCCGAATGGAGTACTGATGCTAGTCTTTACTCCTCGGAAAGCAGATGCACAAGATGAAGGAGTTGTGCGGAATGGTGTATATTTTGAATCCGGGGTACTTGCTGTCGCGCTCCAAGCAGAACTCGGACGTTCCGGAGATCCATCCTCAGAGACAAAGTTGTTCATGTCTGTCAACGGAGGTGCAAGTTTACCAGGTTCGTCAGCCGTAAATGCGTTCAATGCAGGGTAGATAGTAATTCCTATGCTCCGCTGCAAACTTGACTGGTATGGGCAAATATGGTTTTGCTTTGGTTGACCGCATAGCTTGCATCGATATCTCATTTTTGGCTGACCAGCTTTGGATGGGGACTCTTTTCGTGGGGAAGTCGGATTGGAGCCTTTGCCTTCTTTGCTAGGGCTGCTTGTCTTGGGTGAGTTATTATCGCTTCCGCCGTTGGCTTGGTACTCCCTCTGTTGCCTTTTCATCATTTCATCCTCTTCGGCTGAAATGACTGGCGGGGTCTCCTCAAAATCCCAACTCAATCGGTTCTCCTCAGGGTTTTCGTAATATCTGTTTACCAAAACCTCATCATATCCCTTCTTTTGCCTCTTATTGACTAAATCTTCTTCGGATTTAATATCGGGTTTATCTGTGGGCTTTTCCCTGGTGCGCTTCATGTTGGTGCCACCAAATGCGCACACTGCTGCGATAACTCTTCGTCTTGCCATACGAAGCTCGGACTCGGATAAGGGCGGAAGCCTAGCTATTTCAGTGGCACAGCGAGAACCGTCCGGCAGCTCAGCACCTGCACTTTTCGGATCCATTACAACATCAACCAAAAGGTGTTTATTATCGCGATCTAAAGATGCCCTGAGACCAGGCAAAAGAAATGTCAAATGTGCAAACGCGTGGCGTGTGTGAACCAAGATATGATAGAAACCAGGAATGCAACTCTCGTTTGGTGCAAGACAAATATTGGCATAGAAGATATGAGGTGCACTGCTGTTTGTGCCTGACGAATATTGACTTCCATACGAATTGTTTCTTTGCGCAGAAGGTGCGCCTCTTGAAGCAGAGTAAGAGGAACGGCTTTGTTTCAACTCAATTGGTTTCGAGTGATCGTATCGAATGATTTCCTGGTCCGATCGACGAGGCGGGTACCTAGAAGTATCTGCTCTAGAGGACCTTGGGTCAAGTTCAACAACGTCTTTTCTTTTAGTGTCAACTGGGCGCGTTGGACTCCGTTCCCCGCCGAAGCTAGGCGCCGTCCCACTGAGCGAAAATAAGAGACCCATCGATTCACTGCGGGACATATTCATTGTTTGAGTTCCAAGACCTAGTGACAAGTTTCCTAGCCCTCCGAATGAAGATACCCCTCCAACGCTGATTTCTTGACCAATCCGATGTTTTTCCTTGCTTGGAGACGAATTCGACAATGACCCTAGAGCTGTCAAAGAAATTTCTCCTCTATTCTTCTGAACCTGTGGACAATCTCCAAGAGAATCAAAAGATGATGGGTTGAAGAGACTAAAAGAGGGTGCGATTTCGATTCGCTCCCCACTGCTGTGTGTATAGTGCAAGTTGGAAGGAACAGAAGATATAAAGGATCTTTCCCTCCTCACAGGCGACTTCTGTTCAGGCTCAAGTTGATGCTGGGCATTGGCTGGATCAGAAAAGAATTCGGAAGCGAAGCCATCCGTATTGTTTCTCTTTAACAATTCGGGCGGGCTTTGGATTTCTCTTCGAGCCCTACTTGCATCCTTGATTTCCTCGTCAGATGATTTGCTTTTATCAAAAGAATGCCCTCCGCCAACTGAAGGAGTTCTCATACTTAACAAAATCCGTTGAGGAGAGTCCTCTGGAAGATCAGCAATGGACAGTTCGTTTTGCAATTGATTCTGACGATTGGCTGCAGTTCTCATCATTTTGCTTCGTGGCCCTCGGACTTCCACCATATCAGAAGGTGAGGGTGCATTGCGGTCATCTCGCTCCCGAGTACTTTTACCTCTTGCGTCATAATTTTCATCTTTATCAAAGCGATTGCTGCCTTGCCTTGATTTACGATGGCCGCCGTTGGGATACTCTGGTGAAGACTTTCTAAAGACACTGCTTATGGAACCACCGCCACTGCGACCAATCCCATGATTTGATTCGTAGTTTTTCATCTTCCCACCACTATGATGAGTGATGTGAATGGGTGTGCTACCTCCCAAGACTATGGTTCCCCGCTTGGAGGATGAACCCGCTGCCTTGTCAACGATCGCGCTCCCTGATAAAGTTGATTCTGGACGATGAGGAGTAGGTTTGTGGTAGATGGTGAAATTAGGGCTTAATCTTGCTGGGTTAGGGCTCGAACGGCTTGACTCGTAATGATCCCTGCTTCCAGGATGATCATATCTCATATGATATCTGTTCTGCCTGATCCGCAATTCCTCTTCTGATCCATCATGTGGCGAAGGAAAGTGTGAACTTTCTTGATACTCGCCACTGCTTCCTGACTGACTGAAAGTTTGGATACGCTGAGGATATTGGTCTCTGAGTCTTTGATCATCAGTACCACCATAGTGAGATCTCCTAGCGGTTGGAGCCGCACTGTATGGATCATCATAGCGCTCATGACGCTCATAATCGTAGTAGCGTTCATACGCCTGATCTTGATATCTTGATCGATTATACTCTTCATATCTTCCTGCTGCTGGGCCTTGTCTCTCTGCAGGCGTCACTGCTGGGGCCGATGATCCGTAGCGTTGGTCTGTATTGCGATAGGGAAGCAAGTTGTGATAAAAGTGTAGAATATTACTCTCGAGTTACAAGAGAATCTTACCTGAATAGTAATTACTTGCCGCAGCAGCAGCAGCAGCGGCGGCGGCAGCGCTGGGCCGCTCAGGCGACTCGCTTCTTCGAATCATGCCATTTGTTTCCTCAATCCTAGGGTGAGACGGGGGGCGTTGCCTGATTTGTGCCTCACTCGGTCTGTAAGCAGAAGATTCATGAATTTCTGCGCTTTCTTTATTTCCCTTTCGAATCTTCGTACTGCCCAGAAAAGGCTCAGGTGAGGAAGCAAAATTGAGAGGCGTGCTAGACCTACTATCAGAGCCGTTATTACAGGTGTTTCCTCGCACAGGCTGAGGAGAGCATCTCCCTCCACGCCTTGAAGTGGTGACAGGAGACCGACTTCGAGGCCTGTTCTGGGGGAATCTGCTGCCGTAGCTGTAGGCACTACCGTGGGGGTTCGTCAATGTGATTGTAGTACCTCCTGTTATGCCAGAGTTCGGGAATTCTTGCCGAGAAGCTGGCCTGTATCCTCCTGATTGCGCTTGATTCCGAAGGCCAGATTCAGTGAAAGTGAAATGCCTTGGGCCGCAAACTGAATTGGTTGCGTTTGAGGTATCACCATCAGTCTTGTGCTGATGCTGCATACGAGCAGAATTGCTTTCTTTCGGCATCATGCTAGGAACACATTCCATAGAACTTTCTGATGCGGAGATAATGTAAGAGTCATTCGATGAAATCGATTTCTTGGAAAGGGAAGGAGCACCAGCGCCCGGAGTAACAGCGTTACAGTTTGATCCAGTTCTAGGCGTGCAAACTTCGACATCAAATTCACCGCGCTTGTTTTCATCCTCTTTGATAGCCGAGGCTATGTGGTCTGGACTATTTGTTGCTTGTCCCGATCCGCTGCTAATTTTTGTATTAGATGGTGTCACCTTATTGGTTGCATCTGATGCCCTAGACAAAGTAGAATCTGCCGTGATTTTGGCCAAGTCCGGGGGTTCAGATTTCGATATAGGTGAGTTCACGCTTTCTTTCGAGACTAGCGAGACCGAGACAGAGCTTTCGGCATCGCTTTTAATTGTTGGTGCATGAACCATATTTCCTCACAAAACATACAAGTAAGCAGAAGGTTTTCTATAAGAACATGGAGTTGTGGTAGGTGACGCGATGTTCTCCTCTCCTATATTCCCAAACTTGAAGAAATTTTAGCTTCCTCTCTTTACTTGAGTAAAATTCCTCTTCGGGTATTCTGCTATCTTGCACAGGGTAATCTGAATTCTGATGAAAAGTGTTGCTCTTCGTTTGATTTTAAACTGTCGATGTGAATTGCGCAAGTCTTGTGAGAGATATTTTTTTACGATTGTGTCTTATCAATGTATCGTCTCCTCATACAAAATCCAAAATCAAAATTGTGGTGTTATTAAGTAAGTGCGCACAATGCATTGCAGGCGAATGATTATTCAACTGTACAAATATATTCAGATGAAAGTGGTATAGCTGACGATTCAACGCGCCAATGTGCGTTAGAAGATTTGTACGGTCTTGTGTGTCCAACATACAAGATCAAATGCGCGGATGCGTTGATTGACTCCAAGATATGCGTTAGATCATGCGTTAAAAAAATGGAAAATACTGTATTTCAAGCTTTCTTTCATGAGAAACAACATGACTGAGAGCCGTATCACGAAAGGATTGAGGTCTTGTGTGCACTAGAGCGCCAAATGAATCTTCTAAGTTACAATACTCTACTCACATGTGCTGGTGTGAGGAGTTGTTCATATTCCATCAAATATTTGAAAATCGGTGTTCCTTCCGGTTGACTTGCGTTGTACACATTAATGTGAAATGTATTCTGTGTGTCTGTAATGATTCTGGTCACACGGTAAAACCATATGAAAATCATAAAATATCCAGGATTCTGGTTAGTTGAGCCGCCTACCGGTGCGTTATTTAACGCATGGCAACGGTCCACTCACGTGCGCGAGACACAGAAGACAGCTTGCCTAATTAGTGAGGAATGATGTGATTCTAGATTTCCAGTTATGTTGACAGTTAAGTGCGCTACGGTCAGCCAACGAAAGGCGTCCTCCATGTTCGGGCATAACAACCAATATGGGCCTTAAAACT
>Ga0075154_10001281_pt1 | contig 18386 bp, 18 predicted proteins | sample JI71714BDNA_FD_70965 | JGI IMG/M metagenome (GOLD analysis project Ga0075154, IMG submission 70965) | Wastewater effluent complex algal communities from Wisconsin, to seasonally profile nutrient transformation and Carbon sequestration -... | ecosystem: Engineered > WWTP > Effluent > Algae...
CGAACTGCGGCACATCCCGCACCGCCCTGGCTCTGCTGCGTGATGCCGGCCACACGGTGACCGTGGTGGAATATCTGAAAACCCCGCCCGAGGCGCAAACACTGGCACGGGTGGCCGCCGCCGTGGGCGGCGCGCGGGCGCTGCTGCGCACGCAGGGTACAAATGCCGCTGAACGCGGCCTGCCCGATGCCGATGATGCCGCCATCCAGGCTGCCATGCTGGCCGACCCAATCCTGATCAACCGTCCGGTCGTGATCGGCCCAGGCGGCATCGTGCTGGCCCGGCCCTCGGATCGCGCCCTGGAGGCAGCATGAGCATCCGGCCTGCCCGAATGGAAGATGCCGCCGCGCTGGCCGCCATCTATGCCCCCGCCGTGCTGCACGGCACCGCCAGTTTCGAAGTGGAACCACCGTCGGCCGCCGAAATGGCGCAGCGCCTGATGCGGGTGAAATCCCACGGCTGGCCCTGGCTGGTGCATGTGACGATGGGCCAGATCGATGGCTATGCCTATGCCACCCAGTTTCGTGACCGTGCCGCCTATCGCTTTTGCGGCGAAACCAGCGTCTATGTGGCACCCGCTGCTCAGCGCACCGGCATTGGCCACGCGCTGTTGATGGCACTGGCCAGCCAGGCCCGCACCGCCGGCTTCCGTGAACTGGTCGCCGTGATCGGTGATGCCACCAACCAGGCCTCCATCGGCCTGCATGCTGCGTGCGGATTTCAGCCGGCCGGCCAGTTCAGGGCCATTGGCGAAAAGTTCGGCCGCCGGCTGGATGTTGTGATGATGCAGCGCAGCCTGGCCTAGGCCAGCACATGGCGCGGGGTGTCCGGCCGCCGCCGCAAGCGCCGCCCGACTGCCAGAAATCCAAGGGCCATCATCAACCAGGTGCCCGGTTCCGGCGCGCTGCCGGCGGTTGAAGTGGCGGCCAGTTGCAACGTCGGGTGCCACGACCGCTCATCAAAACGGCTGCCCACCTGCCATGCCAGGCTGGGCACCAGATCTGACCACTGCCGCGCCGGCAGCAGATCCTCCAGGGGCCCGCTCATGCCGCGCAGATCATAAGCCATATTGTTGTTCGTGATCGCGTCCGGGGCATTGGTCAGGGTCATGCGCGAAACCCAGGTGGCGTGCGGCAGGGTCACCACCACATTGTCCTCAAACCGGCTTTCGGTGCAGCCGCCGCAGAAGATCGCATGCGGACGGTCATTGACCACATAATTGCCGGCGAAGGTGTAGCGCGTGCCGGTAGCACCCGACGGATCGAACGAGACGAAACCCTGCTGATTGCCCATTAGATAATTGTTCAAAAGATAGATATCGGCCTGCAACGGCTGGCCCACAACGCTCCACAACTGGATGCAATCGGGATGGGCAAGCGGCACCGGGCTGAAATTGGTGCAGCTGTTGGCCGATGCTATCACCCGCTGGTTGTTCACCAGCTTGATGCCGTCCGATCCGCCGCGGGTGAAGCTGTTGCGGGTCAACAGGCTGTCAGACGATCCGATCAGCAGGATATTGTCCAGCAAGCCATCAAACTGCGAATCGCGCACTGTCATGAATTGCGAATTCACGATGCGCAGGCCGGTGCGGGCGGCCCCTTGCGCCCCCGCCCAGGTGCCGCGCGCAAAACTCACGTGCGAACTGTCCTGTACATTCACATTGAAGCGGGCGTTGGTGGAAACCCCAAGGGTGCCCACATTGAGATCGGCAAAGGTGATATTGTGGGCACCGCGCACCTGCATCCCCTGGTGCAGCCGCGCCGCGCGGCCATCCACCACAACGCCGCCAAAATCGCGGTCTCTGAACCACAGCGTGCTGGTGAAATCACCCTGCAATCGCAGCGTGTCGCCCGGGCGCAGCTGGGCCATGGCGGCACTCACCGTGCCCGGAGTCATCACCACCACCTTGGCAGCTTGCGCCGGCATGGCCAGCATCGGCACCGTCGCCAGCACCGCCATCGCCAATCGCCCAAAACCCGCCAGCACGCGCCGCATCGCAACCTCTCGAACCGGAAATGATGCGCCATGGCGGCCCATCGATTGCATCCGGTTTGGATAACGACGCGCCCGGAACGGATTTTGCCCGTTCCGGCAGATCTGCCGCCATTTCGGAGGTTTTTGCTGCCCGCTGCGCGCCGCGCTTGCACAGCGCTGCCGCCGGGTTCATGAGCAGCGGCGATGACTGCAACGCCCCTGTTTGCCACTCCGCTCTGGCAGGCCGAACTGGTCGATGCCGCACTGCTCGCCGATCTGGCGCACAGCGTGCGCAGCCTGGCCGCCGATGATCGCGCTGGCCAACGCTGGAGCCGGGACCACGCCTATCGCGGCTATACCAGCTATGCGTCGCTGAACGATCTGCCGCGGCGCGATCCGGCCTTTGCCGATCTGGCGCGCTGGCTCTCCGGCCAGGCCAGCCAGTTTGCCGCCGCCGCCCATCTTGATTATGGCGGCAAGAAACCCAAACTCGACAGTCTGTGGGTCAATATCCTGAAACCCGGCGGCAGCCACAGCGGCCACCTCCACCCGCACAGCAGCATCTCCGGCACGCTTTATGTGGAGGTGCCAGACGGCGCCGGCGCGATCCGCTTTGAAGATCCGCGCCTGCCCATGTTGATGCACAGCCCGCCGCGCACCGCCGATGCACCGGAAGCCGCCCGCAACTTCGTCCACATCGCACCTCGCCTCGGCCTGCTGCTGCTGTGGGAAAGCTGGCTGCGCCACGAGGTGCTGGCCAATACCGCCAAGGCTGACCGCATCTCGATCAGCTTCAACTTCCGCTGAGGCCACCGGGCCGGCGCTATACAGACAATCCCTATGGCTCTATTCTTGGAGCCATGATGTCTGCAGCCGCCGTCTCCATTGTCGAAGTCTCCCCCAGAGACGGCCTCCAGAACGAGGCCGGCTTCGTTGAAACGGCTGACAAGATTGCCCTGATTGAACATCTGATCGCGATCGGCGCCCGCCGGATCGAGGTGGCCAGCTTCGTCAATCCCCGCCGCGTGCCCCAGATGGCGGATGCCGAGGCGGTGATTGCCGGCCTGCCCGATGCTCCCGGCGTGCGCTATATCGGCCTGTGCCTCAACGAACGCGGGGTGGACCGGGCCATCGCCACCCTGAGCACCCGCCGCCCGCTGGATGAAGCCGGCTGCGTGCTGGTGGCCAGCGACACGTTCGGCATCGTCAACCAGGGCCAGCGCATCAGCGATGGCATCACCACCAATGCCGCGATGCTGGCCAAGGCCAAGGCCGCCGGCCTGTTTGCCCAGGTCACGATCAGCGCCGCCTTCGGCTGCCCCTATGAAGGGCCGGTGCCGGCCGACCGAGTGGTGGAACTGGCCCAGCGCATGGCCGAAGCCGGCGCCCAGGAAATCGCCTTGGCCGATACCATCGGCGTTGCCGTGCCCAATCAAGTGCACGCCTTGACCACCCGCGTGATCACGGCGATCGCCCCCATCCCCATCCGCCTGCACCTGCACGACACCCGCGGCCTGGCCCCGGCCAATGCCTGGGCCGCTTATCAGGCCGGCTGTCGCACCTTTGATTCGGCGCTGGGCGGCCTGGGCGGATGTCCGTTCGCGCCCGGTGCGGCGGGCAATGTCGGCACCGAAGAGCTGCTCTACCTGTTCGGCCACTCCGGCGTTGCCACTGGCTATGACCTGGAATCCACGCTGGCCGCCAATCGCTGGTTTGCCGGCATCATGGGCCGGCCGTTGCCCAGCCGCGCTGGCAAGGCCGGGGATTTCACCGCACGTCCGCGCCCGACAAGCGCCAACGGGTGAACCATCGTGCCGGCCGTGGCTTGCCGGCTGGCATCGGCTGGCGCAGGCTTGTGCCAATAGTCTTGGGGAGGACGGTCATGCACAAAATTGTTGCGGCCTTGCTGGCGAGCGGCCTGATCGCTGCGCCGGCCAGCGCCAGGCTTGAATCCAGCGCCGCCGATGGCTTTGTTTCGGTCAACGAAGCACTGCTGCCCTTGCCCGCTGACCAATTGTGGGCCGCCGTGACCGGCTGGAGCAAGTGGTGGGATCCGGCCCACAGCTACAGCGGTACGCCAGGGGCCATCAGCCTGGAGCCGCAGGCCGGCGGCATGCTGGTGGAACGCTGGCCCGGCGGCAGCACCACCCATGCCCGCGTTCTCACCGTGATGCCGCCGGCATTGCTGCGCCTGTCGGGCGGCTTCGGCCCCCTGCAGTCACTGCCGGTCAACGCCATCCTGGATATTGTGCTGAAAGCGGAGGCCGGGGGCACCCGGCTGAAGATGATCTACCGCGTCGGCGGCCCGGCAGCGAGCAAGCTGGACGCACTGGCCGCCCCGGTTGATGCGGTGATGACCGCAGGCTTTGCCCGGCTGGTCAATCAGGCCACCACCGGCAAGCCCTGACCGGCCATGACCCGACCAAACACCGGGCCGCTGGCCGGCATCACCGTCGTGGAAATGGGCCAGCTGATCGCCGGCCCCTTCTGCGGCCAGCTGCTGGGCGACATGGGCGCCGATGTGATCAAGCTGGAACCACCTGGCGAGATTGGCAAGGGGGGCGGCGATCCGATGCGGGTCTGGGGCCGCGGCGATCCCCCGCTGTGGTGGGAGGTGATCGCCCGCAACAAGCGCGCGGTGTCGTGCAATTTGCGCCTGGCACAAGGCCAGCAACTGGCCCGCGATCTCATCGCCAAGGCCGACATATTGATCGAGAATTTCCGCCCCGGCACACTGGAAAAATGGGGCCTGGCGCCCGAAACCCTGCATGCCGCAAACCCCGGCCTGATCATCGTGCGCGTCTCTGGCTATGGCCAGTCCGGTCCCTATTCGGCCCGCGCCGGCTTTGGCGGCATTGGCGAGGCCATGGGCGGCTGGCGCGCCATCGTTGGCGATCCTGATCGCCCGCCCAGCCGCATGGGGGTTTCGATCGGCGACAGCCTGGCCGCCACCTATGGCGCGCTCGGCGCGCTGGCCGCGCTCAACCACCGCCATGCCACCGGCCAGGGCCAGATCGTCGATTCTGCCCTGTATGAATCCGTGCTGCAGGTGATGGAATCCCTGGTGCCGGACTATGCCGCGCTTGGCCATGTCCGCGAACGCTCCGGGTCTTTGCTGCAAGGCATTGCGCCCAGCAATGTCTATCCCTGCCGTGATGGCGACTATTTGATTGGCGCCAATCAGGACACGGTGTTTGGCCGGCTTTGCGCCGCCATGGGCCGCCCCGAACTGGCGCAAGACCCGCGCTATGACAACCATGTCGCGCGCGGCATGCATCAGGCTGAGCTGGACGCCCTGATCGGGGAATGGACGCAAACGCTGACGGTGCAGGAGCTCGAAAACAAGATGGTCGCCGCCGGGGTGCCGGCCGGCCGGCTTTATCGCCCACAAGACATGCTGGACGATCCGCATTTTCAGGCGCGCGACGCCATCATCGGCTTGGCGCACCCGCGCTGGGGCGAGGTGAAGATGCAGAATGTCGTACCGAAACTGTCGGTCACTCCCGGCAGTGTCCGCCGCCGCGCGCCCGAACGCATCGGGCAAGACAATGAAGCGGTTTATGGCGAACTGCTTGGCCTTGATGCGGAAGCGCTGGCTGGTCTGAAGGCGCGCGGCATCATTTGATCAATTGCGGCCACAACTGCCACAACAGCCACAACCCCAGCCCGGCAAAGATCGCCGCCGCCAGCCGCCGCACCAACGCCAGCGGCACCAGCCCCAATACCCGTTCGCCCAACAGCACCGCCGGCGCATTGACCAGCATCATGCCCACCGTGGTGCCGATGGTGACGGCCAGCACATCGTGAAAGCGCGCGCCAAGCGCCATGGTCGCCACTTGCGTCTTGTCGCCGATTTCCACCACGAAAAACGCAATGGTGGTGGCCATGAAGGCCTGGCCGCGATTGGCCAACTGCGGGGCCGTATCCATCGTGTCGGGCACCAGGGTCCAGGCCGCCATGGCCAGAAAGCCGATTGCCACCGCCAGTTGGAACCAAGGCCCAGCCAGCCAGCCGGCCAACGCCGCCCCGGCCCAGGCCGCCAGCGCATGATTGGCCAGGGTTGCCGCCAATATGCCGGCAATCACCGCGCCCGGCTGGCGATAACGTGCCGCCAGCAGCACGGCGAGCAGCATGGTCTTGTCGCCAATTTCCGCCAGGGCCACGATGCCGGCCGATGTTGCGATGATCGGAAGGCTGGCGGCGATGACTGTCATGGGCGCCTGCTACACCCTCTTGCCCCAACACGCCAATGGGCAGACAATAGCGGCATGATCATCCTTGCCCTGCTGCTGGCCAACGCCTCCGTTACGCCCCCAACCCCGCTGGTTGCCCCGGCGGTGATCGACAACAGCCTGGAAATCACCGGCGACGCCCTGGCGGCAGAACAGCTGAAACGGCGCATGTTCATCGAAGTGAAGGTGAACGACAGCGGCCCGCACCGGTTTCTGGTTGATTCCGGCGCTGATCGGTCAGTGGTCAGCGACGGATTAGCCGCTCTGCTCAAGCTCCCGGCCGGCGAATCGGTCCGCGTACAGGGCATGGCCGGCCACCGCGATGTAGGCACCTACGAAGTGGCCACGCTCACGCTGGGCACGTCGGAAGTCGGCCCGATCACGGCACCGGCCCTGTCATCCCGGCATCTGGGTGCCGATGGGCTGATCGGCATCGACGCCCTCGCCGATCAGCGGCTGATGCTGGATTTCGACAAGCGCACCATCACCGTGCAGGATTCGCGCCGGCCCTATGTGGCCATCGGCAATGAAATCCTCGTCACGGCGCGACGGCGCAAGGGCCAGTTGATCATCACCCAGGCCACGGTGGAACATCGCGATGTGTCGGCGGTGATCGACACCGGCAGCGAAATCACCCTGGGCAACAATGCCCTGCGCCGCCGGTTGTTCGGCACCAGCAAGCCCGAGGGGATGCAGGAGATCGAATTGGTTTCGGTCACGGGCCAGGTGCTGAAGGCGGAGGCCATGCGGATGGACCATGTGCAGATCGGTGGGCTGGTGCTGGGCAATGTGGTCATCGCCTTTGCCGAAGCGCCGCCGTTTGCGCTGTTCGGGCTCACCGATCGGCCGGCAATCTTCCTTGGCTCGGACCTTCTCTCCAGTTTCCGCCGCATCAGCCTGGATTTCCGCAACCGCAAGGTGCGGTTCTCGCTGCGGAGCAACAGCCAGCAGCGAGATCTCACCATCAACCGATATTGATTTCGACGGCCTCAGTTCTGCAGCGTGTTGGAGGCCAGCCGCTGGAACTGGCTCTGGCAGCCCGCTTCCACCAGCGCCACGCCCAGCGCCTCGACATCGGCCGGGGCGGCAATCTGCTTCACCGTGAGCGTCACCGGGCTCTTGCCGCCCATGATGGTGATCGCGCCAACCTTGCCGGCCACGGCCGGGGGCAAGGTGGCCAGGGCTTGGCCGGCCCCGAACATCACATCTGCGCTGGCGCCATCGCTGCGGGAAACCTTCATCGTCATCGCCGCCGCCGTATCGGCCCGCCACAGCGAGACATTGGCGGGATCAATGGCGCACACCGTATCGCTGGCGCGCGTATCCAGCGCCCACACGCCGGGGGGGGTTGGCGGACCCTGATCCTGGCCGCCGGCACGCACGGCCCCGATGCGGGCGCGGCGAGCTGGCTTCTGCACCAACAGGTCGCTGAATGCCACCTCCTGCGCCGCGGCGCTGGGCGCGGCCATGCTGAAGCTGCCAGGGCCGGAGAAGCTGCGCGTGCCCTTGGCATCCAGCACCACGATCGAGTCGCCAGCCTTCAGATTGATCGGGCCATCGGCGAGGCGCTGCCCGGGCTTGAAGCTGGCCGCCGACGGACCGGCAGCACGCACCACCAGCGGGCCCGCCATGGCCGTGGTTGCAGCCAGGGTGAGCATCAAAGCGGCAAGGGGCTTAATCGAGATCATAGATACCTCCGGGTCCAACATCTTCCATTCGCTGCACCAGATACGCAAGCGCCTTGTCTTCCGGTGCAGCGGCTGAACGCTGCCTGAGTGTTGCCAGCGCAGCGGTGTCGCCACGATCATAGGCGGCATACAGCCCAGCAAACACCTTGTCGGGCACGGCTGCGCCAGCGCCAAAGGGCTCGTACACCTCGATCGGCTTCTGGCGGCCGCGCACGCGCACCCGCCCCATGGGCCGGAAATTCTCCAGCCCCATCTGCTCGGCCGCCTCGCCGCTCACCAGGGCTGCGGTCTTCAGCGATTTGTTGGCGCCTTCCAATCGCGCCGCAACGTTCATTGAATCGCCCAGCGCAGTATATTGGATGCGGCCCTCGCCGCCGAAATTGCCCACAACGACATCGCCCCAGTGCAGGCCAACCCGGGTGCGGCCCATCGCTTCGCGGCCTTCGCCAGCTACTTTGAAGCGTTCGCCTACCTGCGCCATCTCCACCGCGCAGGCCAGCGCTCGGCTTGCATCATCGGGCCGGGCAATCGGGGCACCCCAAAAGGCCACCACTGCATCGGCAACAAATTTGTCGATGGTGCCGCCATGTTTCAGCACCACATCGCTCATCGTATCAAGATAGGCATTCAGCGTGGAGGCCACCACTTCCGGCGGCTGGCTCTGGCACATCGAAGTGAAGCCTTCGATATCGGTGAACAGTGCAAAAATCGGTCGGCGCTCCCCGCTCAGGCGCAGCCGCTCGGGTTCGGCCAAAATCTGCTGGGCCACATCGCGCGGCAGATATTTGCCCAGCGCGCCCTGCGCGAACTTGCGCTGTTCCGCCCCCACGATGCGCGCCATGGTGCTGGCCGCCATCAACGCCAGCAGCCAGCCCACGCCCAGACCGGCGCAGGGCATGCCATAGGTGTCAAAGCCTTGGCTCTGCAGCCCATAGGGCAGCCAGCCCAGCAGGCCGATTTCAGTCAGCACGAACGGGCCAAGCAGGCGCACGCCCAGATCAAAGCCGCCGGTGACCGCGCCCAGCACCACCGCCAGCACCGCCAGCGCCCACAGCAGGGCGACTGGCACCGTTTTCAGCCGGCTGCCATCCAGCGCCTGCGCGATCAGCACGGCGTGCAATTCCACCCCGGGCGTCGTCAGGCCGGAAATCCGGGTGAAAGGCGTGATGAACCGGTCCGCCTCAGGCAGATCAGCGCCGATCAGCACAATCTTGCCGGCAATGGCATCCTTCAGCGCGGCGGCGGTTTCGGCATCGCCGAACAGGTCGACCGGCAGCGAGGAAAACACCGGCCGGTCGGCAAATTGCGGCTTGCGGAAGATGGCAGAGCCCTGATGCTGCTCAAACCCCGTCACCCCAGTGATGGCATTGACCAGCAATTTGGGCGGGCGCTGCGCCGGATTGGGCCATTGCCGCCAGGTGTTGTCATTGTCCACATCCAGCCGGATATTCGCGGTGCGCACCGGTGCACTGGCCACGCTGGCGAAGAAATTGCGCATATGGGCTTCCTGCCACGGCATGACGAACTCGCCGTTCTCGGCATTGCTGGAAAAGCCGAAATAGGTCGGGGTTTTCATGCCCAGCAGCGCGGTCTTCAGCACCGGGTCTTCCGGCTGCGGCTGGTCGATCAAGATGTCGACGCCGATGGCGCGCGGGCCCAGCGCATCCAGATTGGTCAATGCCCGGGCCAACATGGTGCGGTCCAGCGGCGAACGTTTGCCGGTGGCCGTCAACGTCTCTTCAGTGAACACCACCAGCACGACACGCGGATCCTGATCCACGCGGGGGGCGGAAATATCAACGCGCACATCATAAAGGCCGCGTTCGGCGGACAGCGCCAGCGGCAGGTTCCAGCTGAACCGCGCGATGAACAGGGCCAGCACCAGAACAAGCAGCGTGACCGAAAGGCGCATGGGCCCGGCGGCGGCAACGGCACGGCGCAATTTGGTGATCCGGTTGGCCATCAATCCCCCAAATGGCTACCGCCTCAGCATAAGCACAGTGCCGGAACTTTGCACCATGGTTTCGCGCGGATCAGCGGCGGCCCCGGCCCCGGCCTTTGCCCGCATCGCCGCCGACGGCAAACAGGCCGGCCAGGCTGTCGATGATGGTGCCCCCCAATTGTTCGGCATCCATGATGGTGACGGCGCGGGCGTAATAGCGCGTCACATCATGGCCGATGCCGATGGCGATCAATTCCACCGGGCTCTTGCCTTCGATATGGCGGATCACGGCACGCAGATGGCGCTCCAGATAATTGCCGCTGTTCACACTCAGAGTGGAATCATCCACCGGCGCGCCATCGGAAATCACCATCAAAATGCGCCGGTCCTCGCGGCGGGCCATCAACCGGTCGTGCGCCCACATCAACGCCTCGCCGTCGATATTTTCCTTCAACAGGCCTTCGCGCATCATCAGGCCCAGATTCTTGCGCGCCCGCCGCCACGGCGCATCGGCCTGCTTGTAGACAATGTGGCGCAGATCATTCAGGCGCCCCGGCTTGGCCGGGCGACCAGCGGCCAGCCACGCCTCGCGGCTCTGCCCACCCTTCCAGGCGCGGGTGGTGAAGCCCAAAATCTCGGTCTTCACCGCGCAGCGTTCAAGCGTTCGCGCCAGAATATCGGCACAGATGGCCGCAATCGAGATCGGCCGGCCGCGCATGGAACCGCTGTTGTCGATCAACAGCGTCACCACCGTGTCGCGAAACTCCGTGTCACGCTCGATCTTGTAGCTCAGCGCATGAGCCGGATTGGTGACGATCCGCACCAGCCGCGCCGCATCCAGCAGCCCTTCCTCCTGATCGAAATCCCAGCTGCGGTTCTGCTGCGCCATCAGCCGGCGCTGCAAGCGGTTGGCCAGCTTGGTCACCGCCGATTGCAGCGGGATCAATTGCTGATCCAGATAGGCGCGCAGCCGCGTCAGTTCCTCGTCGTCACACAGATCAGCGGCGCCCACAACCTCGTCAAACTTGGTGACATAGGGCTTGTACTCGAAGTCCGGCGGCAGGTCCGACATCGGCATGTTGGGCCGCCACGGCATCATGCCTTCCTGGCCCTCGTCGCCCATTTCGGCGTCCGACACTTCATCCGTGTCCATCTCGACTTCGCGTTGCTCCGACTCCTCGGGCGCGTCGCTACTCTCCTCGGCGCGGGTTTCGGTGGACTGTTCACTGCCGCCGCCGTCGTCCTGTTGTTCGTCTTCACTGTCCTCGCCGGGCTGTTCCTCCTCGGCGCTCTCGTCGGACTCTTCGGACTCGTCGCTGGCTTCGTCCGGATCGGCGGCCAGGCCCAGATCGGCCAGCACATGGCGCATCATCTGGCCAAAGCCGGCCTGATCGTCCATTGTCGCGGCCAGTGCATCCAGATGCGCGCCGGCCTGCGCCTCGATATGGCCACGCACCATGTCCACGGCCTGCTGGGCCACGCGCGGCACGGCCGCGCCGGTGAGCCGCTCGCGCACCATCAGACTGATGGCGGTGGCCAATGGCACCTCTTCGGGGCTGCGGGCGCGCACGATCGGATCGGTGCGCAGGCGCTGTTCGGTCATCCGGTCCAGATTGCGCGCCACGCCGGCCATGTCGTTGGCGCCCAGCGCTTCAAACCGCGCCTGTTCCACCGCATTCCAGATATCGCGGGCCAGGCCCGCATCCGGCTGATCGGCGGCATGCACCCTGGGATCATGGTGCAGCCGCTTCAGCGCAAAACTGTCGGCCCAGCCGCGCACTTCGGCCACCTGCTCCGACGGCAGGGCGCGTGCCGGCTGCGGCACGCGCGCCTGATCGCCGAAACAGCCAGGCTTGTCGGCGGTGTAGGCCAGTTCCATTTCCGGCGCCTGGCCCATGGCCCGCATGGCCGCGGCCACCGCCTGACGGAATTCCTCGATGGGGCTGGTTTCAGCCATGTGCGGCCTCCATCACCGGTGGCGGGAACGCCGTCTTGAAGCCAAACGCCTGATGGGTGGGTCCATAGCGATCAAGCAGCCACAGTCGGGCAAAGCCGTCCATGGCGTCCGGCCGATGGCCAGCCGGCACCCACCACAAAGCCTGAAAATTGCCCTTGAATGGCTGAAACCACTGCCGGCGCTGGCGCATGAGATCGCTGTGATTGCTGCGATACACAAAGGCCGCGAGGCTTTCGACATCCTCCCAGACCGACATGTTGATCAACAGGCCGGGATCGGCTGTCGGGCGCAAATCGGTGGCGTTGCCGCTATCATCCTGCAGCCGCCAGACAAAGCCCGGGCTGGCATCGGCGATGGCATTGATGGCATCCAGCGCCGCATAGAAGCCGGCCACTGCAGCATCACCCTTGGGTGCCACCATGGTACCGATGTTGATCTGCGCCAGTTGCCATCCAGCCATGGCTTACCGTTTCGCCTTCACCGCCACGCTTTCCGGCAGCTCCTCACCAAACACGCGCTGATAATATTCGGCCACGATGCTGCGCTCCGCCTCGTCGCACTTGTTCAGGAACGACAGGCGGAAGGCAAAGCCCACCGAACCGAAGATCACCGCATTCTGCGCCCAGGTGATCACCGTGCGCGGGCTCATCACCGTGGAGATGTCGCCGCCGATAAAGCCCGATCGCGTCATGTCGCCAACGCGCACCATGTTGGCCACGGTCTTGCGGCCGGCATCGCTGTCAAACTGCTTCACCTTGGCCACGACGATGGCGGTTTCAGTGTGATGAGGCAGATAATTCAGCGTGGTGACAATGCTCCACCGGTCCATCTGGCCCTGGTTGATCTGCTGGGTGCCATGATAAAGCCCGCTGGTGTCGCCCAGGCCCACGGTGTTGGCAGTTGCAAACAGCCGGAACCACGGATTGGGCCGGATTACCCGGTTCTGATCCAGCAGCGTCAGCTTGCCTTCCACTTCCAGCACGCGCTGGATCACGAACATCACGTCCGGGCGGCCGGCGTCATATTCATCGAACACCAGCGCGGTGGGCGTTTGCAGCGCCCAGGGCAGCAAGCCTTCGCGAAACTCGGTCACCTGCGCGCCGTTGCGCAGCACGATGGCATCCTTGCCGATCAGATCGATGCGGCTGATGTGGCTGTCGAGGTTGATGCGGATGCACGGCCAGTTCAGTCGGGCCGCCACCTGTTCGATATGGGTGGATTTGCCGGTGCCGTGATAACCCTGCACCATCACGCGGCGGTTGTGGGCAAAGCCGGCCAGAATTGCCAGCGTGGTGTCGGGATCGAACACATAGGAAGGGTCCAGATCCGGCACCCGTTCATCGGCAATGGAAAAGGCCGGCACCGCCATATCGATATCCACACCAAACATCTCGCGGGCGTCCACGGTGGTATCAGGCGCGGCCAAGGCCACCGGGCGGGTTTCGTGCATGTCGCTCACGTCTGGTTCGACTCCATCTTGTATCCGGCTGCGGACTTCAGGTGCGTAAAGGCGTTCACCACCGCCTGCAACTTTCCTTCGTTGCTGCGGTCCCCCCCATTGCTGTCAGGGTGGTAGCGCCGAACCAATGCGCGGTAGGTGCGGCGGATATCGGCGGGCGTGGCATTGCGGTCCAGCCCCAACGCGCCAAGCGCCTTGGCATCACCCGGCGCGGCCCAACGCCCCGGCGGCGGCTTGGGCTTGGCCGGGCCGGTGCCAAACAGCTCGTGCGGATCACCAATGGTGAAGGCCGGCTTGCCCCGCACCATGTCCTGCACCCAGCCGGCCAGCGGTGATTGTGCCGCGTGGATTTCATCCACGCTCATGCCATCGAAAAAATTATAGCCGGCGTTGAACGCCCGCACATGATCGAGACACAGAAATTGCCAGCCGCCCACATCGCCCGGTACCTTGTTTGACCGCGGCGCGCGAAACTCACCATGCGCAGCGCAGCCCGGCCAGGCGCAGGTCTGCGGCTGGGCCTGCTCCACCCGGCCATGCCACCGGTTGGGGCGTCTGGCGTTTGTTTCGGAAATATCTATCGTCCCTTGGCTGTGCTGCGGTCTATAACGGCCCGACAAGGAGTGCATATGGGCAAGGTTGCCGCAGAAATCCACGCTCGCCTCACCGCCGCGCTGTCGCCGCTCAGCCTTGAGGTGATCGACGACAGCCACCATCACGCCGGCCACGCCGGCCACCGCGGCGACGATGCCGAATCGCATTTCACCGTGAAGCTCACCGCCGCCAGCTTTGCCGGCCAGTCGCGCATCGCCCGGCAACGCTCCGTCTATGCCGCGTTGGGCGATCTGGTGGCGGCCGATCGGGTGCATGCCCTGCGCATCATCGCCCATGCCCCCAATGACCTGACCGACGAGGCATGAGGCGCGCTGTTGCTCTGGCGCTGGCGCTGGCCATGGCCGGTCCCGCCCCGGCTGCGACCGAAAGCGTGGGCAGTCTCGATTCCACCCCGATCATCGACCGGCTCGACGTTGCCGATCTGCCGACCGGCCAGACCATGCGCTTCTGGTTCCGCGCTGGCGCCAGCCCGGTGGGGCAGCCCTGGCTGGTGCCGGTGGTGGTGGTGAAGGGCGCGGCGCCCGGGCCGCGCTTGCTTGTCACCGCCGGCATCCACGGCGATGAACTGAACGGCATCGCCGTGATCCACCGCCTGGCCGCAACCGTCGATCCGGCCAAACTGGCCGGCACATTGGTGATGGTCCCCGGCCTCAATCCGCCCGGCCTGATGCAATCCGCCCGCCAATTCACGCCCGATTGGACGCGCAGCGCTGCCAATCTGAACCGCGAGATGCCCGGCAAGGAAGGCGGCAACGCCGTCGCCGATTTTGCCGGCCGGCTTTGGAACCGGCTGCTGCGCCCCAATGCCGATACCGCCGTTGATCTGCACACCCAATCGCGCGGCACCGCCTATATGATGTATGTCTTTGCCTCCAGCGCGCGCACCCGCCGCATGGCCGAACTGGTGGCGCCCGACATCATCAAGATGGATAAGGGCGACAAGGGCACGGTCGAAAACACCCTGACCGATGATGGCGTGCCGGCCATCACCCTGGAACTGGGCCGGCCCGAAGTGTTTGATGACACGATGATCGCCCGGGGCGAATCCGGCCTGATCAACCTGATGCGCGAATTGAAGATGCTGACCGGCAAGGTCGCTGCGCCGCCTGCCAGCCTGTTTGTCGCCAACGACCTGGTTGCTGCCCGCGCCAGCAAGGCCGGCTGGGCCCGGCTGCTGCTGCCGCTGGGGGCGCCCGTGAAAAAGGATCAGCCACTGGCCGAAATCCGCGACGCCTTCGGGCGGCTGGTGGAAACCGTGCTCAGCCCCGTCGATGGCCGCATCAACATGATCGCCACCGATCCGCGCCTGGATCCCGGCAGCACCGTGGCCCGCATTGTCTGGTGGTCCGCCGATCCCCGGTGCGAGAACGGCTGTTGAGTATCCAGCCGCGCCACGCTATCGGCAGCGGCGCGCCGGATTAGCTCAGCGGTAGAGCAGCGGTTTTGTAAACCGAAGGTCGGGGGTTCAATCCCCTCATCCGGCACCACCCGTCAAATCGATCCTCCTCGCCTGCCGGAATGGCGTCTGCGGATCACGGGTGCCGCTTTCGCGCCGCGGGCCACCAGACCGGCGCGGCTGGACACTTGATGATGCCTCTGCAATGACCACTGCGTCGCAGGGGAATGTGAACATGGCGGACCGCCAATTGAGCGCACGCAATTGGCGGTCCGAACATCTCAGATTTGCCGTGGATGCCGCGAGCGTCGCGCTTTGGTGCTGGGATGTCGATACCGATCAACTGAGCATGGACGAGTTCGGCTTCCAGCTGTGGGGATTGCCGTGGAAGAATGCGGTCAGCTTTGAAGAGCTGTCGGGCCATATCCACCTGGCCGACCGTGATCGGGTGCGGGCGGCGTTTCAGGCCACGTGATCAGTCATCGGCCTGTATGAAACCGATTTTCGCGTCATGCTGGGCGACGAAATCCGCTGGATATCCTCACGCGGCAAGGGCGCGGATGAAGGGCTGCAGGACCGGTCCAACTTCGGCGTGTTCATCGATGTCACGCAGCGCAAGCAGATCGAGGAATCAAGCGAACTCCTGGCCGGGGAAATGAGCCACCGCGTGCTCAATCTTCTCACCATTTCCGCCGCGCTAACCGAACTGACAGGCCGCAACGCCGAATCCGTTGCCGACATGACGAACCAGCTTGTGCAGCGGCTGACAGCGCTGGGCCGTGCCCACAGCCTGGTGCGGTCGCTGCCGGGGGATCAGGGCACCGCCGCCCTGCTGGGTGACCTCATCTCCGTACTGTTGTCCCCCTACGAAGACGAAAATGCCTTTTCTGGGCGAATCACCATTTCCGTGCCGCGCATGGGCGTTGGTGAAACATCGGCAACCACCCTGGCGCTGCTGTTTCACGAACTGGCAACCAACTCGGTCAAGCACGGTGCCTTGTCGTCGGCAGACGGCGCGCTGAACATCACCAGCACAAGCACCGACGATGTGGTGGAGATCATCTGGGCCGAGACTGGCGGCCCCCCAGTCCATGCCCCGCCGCAGCGAACCGGTTTCGGCAGCCGGATCGTGACCCGGGCGATCGAACAGCATCTGGACGGCGGTTTGCAAATGGATTGGCAAAGCGCCGGCCTGGTCGCAACACTGCACGTGTCGCGCGCCCGGCTGGCATTGTGAATCCGCCGCGCTGCACCGTGCGCCGATGGCCGCGCTATCGCCCTCATCCTGGCTTGATCGGCAGCGTTACGCCGGGATCGACTGGCTCGTTTCACGCACCGGCAGCTGCGGTCTTCCGGATCGCCGATTGCGGGCCAGAAATCCCGGCGGGGCACCACATGCCGTTCAGGCTCAGCGTTTGGCCTTGGCATTTTCGGCCCGGCTGCCGGCAGTGTCGCGGCGGGCGGCAAGAATGGGTGTGCAATTCACGTCCTTGGCATCACCCGGATCGATGAACGCCGCGATTGCCGCGAACGGCGATGCCACCAGGCCCAGCGCTACAGCCGCGGCGCCCCGGCCCAGCAACTCCCCCGAGATCGGATTGATCGTGGGATCGGCGAACCAGCCGTTGATTGCGATGGGCGATTGGCCGGAAAACAGGCTGAACTGCTTGCTGTCACCCTCCAGCGACATGGCCAGCGATTCATCGCCAAAATTGAAGCCGCCCCGCCCGCGAAACACCGTCTTGTCGGTATCGATCACGATCGGATCAGCCACCCCCTTGCCGCCTGTCACCGTGAAGGCGACGATGCCGCAATTGATCGCGCGCTTTTCCCGCAAGCGCTTGCCGATCATCGCGGTGAGAAAATTCTGCAGATCCAGTTCGGCCAGTTCGACATTGCGGACCCACAGCGTGCCGCTGGGCACCACCAACGCGATGCGGCCGCTGGAACTGGCCAGCGAGGCATGCACCGTGTTGCCAATCCCGCGCAGCTGAACCCGGCCCCGCAATGTTGCCGTTGTGCCGGCATCTTCGACCTTGAAACCGGTGAACAGCTTGGCCAGCGGGACTTGCGTGATGCGAATGTCGTAATCGGTCTGCACCGCTGGCTGGCGGGCATTGATGCCGATACGGGCAATGAGCCGGCCCGATGCGATGTCGAAGGCCAGCGGCGACAGGGTGAGCAGCCTGTTGTCCAGCCCAAGGCGCAGCCGCAGATTGGCAAAGGGCAATTTGCCTGTGCGCACCAACGCGGCGCGATAATCGATTTCGGCATCCATCGCACCCAGCGCATCGATGGCAAGCGGCGCATCGGGCAAAAGGCGCGGGCGCCCGGCAATCTGCACCACAACACCCTTGCCCGCATCGATGCGCGCCGGATCATAGCCCAGCAATGGGGCCACGTCCTTGATATCGAGCACCCTGGACCTGAGCACGCCAACAATCCGGGCTCGGCGCTTGCCCGGATCGGCCGCCGTCACCGTCAGCCTGCCGGCCAGATCACTGTCTCCGATCTTGCCGTCGAATGCGGTCAGGCGATATTCACGGCCCGCCTTGGTGATATCGGCAGCAAGCCGGTATGGCCGTGTAGCGGGCAGCGCCACATCGAACACGCGGCCAAGATCATGCAGATTGCGGCCCGCCGCCGTCACCCGCAGATCAGACCCTTCCAACTGCGCAGCGCTGCGCAAGCTGCCCGCGGCGGCCAGGCGCGTCCCGGCAATGGTGCCCGCCACATCAAGACTGACACGCCCGCCGACCATGGCCGCGTTGGGTGTGATCAGTCGGCCCCTGAACACCACCGGGGCCCCGCGGGTTGATCCGCTGCCTGCGAATTCCAGCGGGCCAGCCACCCGCCCGGCGCCGCCACCAGAGGATCCCGCCACCGTGCCAAGCGTGATGGCAAGGCGCGTGCGGCTGGCGGCGTCGATCACTGTTATCCGGCTATTGGACGCGGCCGCATGCATGATGTCGGGCAGATCGATCGGCCCACCGGCAAATGTCCAGCTGTTGCTGCGGTCAGCCCGGCGCTCAAGCGCTAGGCGGCCACCATCCACCATGACCTGATCGACCCTGAAATCGCCGAACAACGCCTGCCAAAGCGAGGCATCAAGCGTGACACGAC
>Ga0075154_10001286_pt1 | contig 18354 bp, 3 predicted proteins | sample JI71714BDNA_FD_70965 | JGI IMG/M metagenome (GOLD analysis project Ga0075154, IMG submission 70965) | Wastewater effluent complex algal communities from Wisconsin, to seasonally profile nutrient transformation and Carbon sequestration -... | ecosystem: Engineered > WWTP > Effluent > Algae...
GTGTTTCCTGAAACTGACCTGACACCGTCACCTAAGTCTCGGATCAGCCCCACAGGGTTTCCAAAAGCCGCGAGCGAGCCAAGAACAGCAGGGACGTTATTTCTAAGTGCAGTTATATAATGTGTAACCAAGTATGTCCTCAATTGTGATGTACTTGCAAAATAGTTACGCAGAGCAACTCCCGGGAAATTCAATCCTGCACTTTCACAGCGAAGTAAAGCGTCAAAGAGAATATTTTTGAAGATACCGCGAATGACCTGAATTGCAGTATTATTTTTCCCACCAACTTTAACACCCAAGACCCCTTGACCTCCACCCGAAACAAGCAAATCGCCTTTCCGCACAGCAGCATGTATTGCAGCAGCCTCGGGACCTTCATGTGTGGCTTGTGCCACAGTCAAGGCTTTTGCCGGTGCAATACTTAGTGTCAAATTGCATGGGAATATAGTCAGTCCCTCAAAGTAAATCTCTTTACCGGAATTTGTTGATTCAGCTTTCAATGGAGATGCGAATATAGAGTCTAAATCCGGAAGTGGCCATTGCTCTTTCGAATCTGAAAAAGCCCATGTTTGGTAGCCAACCAACGAAAAATCTTGATCTTGCTTGATGCAAATATCCATGTGTTCTTGAATTCCAAGAAGAAAACGTTGCAGCCTGGCTAGAAACGCAAGGTCTACAGCTATGGCCAAGTCTCGAGGTTTGACTATCATAGATCTCAAACACTTTAAACAATACATTTATAAGTGCAGCACAGGCAAATAATTTTCGCTAGCATCAAATTTCAAACTACTTACCGCAATTCCAGAGGAGTGCTTAGGTGCAAAAGACATTTGTACGGTTAAAAATGGACTTTGCTGCTCTGTATTGTATGACGAAGGGCTTCTAATTGCCTCCCTACTTCTCAAATCAGGGAAAATTGCTACAGGAAAACTTGCAGAGGGACAATGATTATCTACTTGAAGCCATCCGACACGAATACCAGCTAATGCATCTTCAGTGCGTTGGGCATTCCAATTTGCTGCAGCTTGCACTTCCCTTAAGCATGCAACGGCTATTTCAGATGGTTCAGAATCCACAAAACTAAGAAGCAGTCCTCCAAAAGAGGCCTTGAAAGAAAAAATGTGATCTGATTCGTTGTCTGATAGGTTATCGTGTGCGATAGTGCTGCTATGAACCTCAGAAAATTTTGTTCCTTTCTGAGGGCTTTTATTGTCTACTTTCAAGAGACTTTGGTTACCAAGAACTTCTCTAGACAAAAGCGCCTGATATTCAGCTTCGGCTTCAGTTGGAAGTTGTAAATGTCTTTTCATCTCACAAACCTTTACAGCAGCAGAGCGAATCATTTGACAGGCTTCACTGTCCATCCAATCATTAAATGATAAATTGCTGATGTACTCTGAATGTGGTGGCTGCCTTATGCCTGTTTCATCCGCAACTTTTTCTAAATAATTCTCACCATGCTTTGCATGTCTTCGCATTACGTCACCCAGAGCGTTTCCAGCAGTAACTTCTTTTTCCATAAGACTAAGTTGGAGATGATAGGCAAGCAGTGGTAAGTGAATTCTAGACAAGCTAAAATTTCAGTGAATAATACTTCTTACCAAAATCGAGCAACTCTTGTCGGGCCATCTGCACAAACTACACCCAAAACGCGCACTCCCAACAAATTTGTAATGATTTCTTCATCCAAATTGTCACGCAGTTTAGAAGGTCCTAGCCTGACTACACTTCCGACTGCAGTCATTCCGATTACTTTTGTAGATTCTATACCATCTCTGCTGTGAATCGGTGCAAGCGCTACTCGTACTAATAGTAAATCCTTATCAGGAACAATACGGCCATATTTTCCTTGTCTAAATGGAGCATCCAGTCCAAAAGATACACTATGCATGGGTAAAATCAAGTCTCCATGAATTGCATGTTGAGAATCAAGAGGCTTCAACCGTTTTTCAGTGTCAAATACGCGTGTGTTCAAGCTAGTTTGCTCTGAGGATATCTCTGGAAGGATTTTGCTACCACTAGACATGGCGTTCACGAGCAAATCATTCTGGCACACCCACAGAGGAAAAGGGCTATTATTCTCAATTCTAAATAAGGCACCAGATCCATTGGAATTTTCGTCCTTGAGTGAAATTTTCACACCGCTCGCCCCTGTGCCAGGGCGGATCTCAACATGGGCCCTAATTGTTCGAAGGTCAAGTGAAGATTGCATGTCTTTTGTTTCGAAAGAACTTTCGGACACCTCGAATGATTTTATTGGTGTTGGATTCTTACGTATCCTTATCGAAGTCATCCCAAGTTTGCATATATCTATTGGACCGCTCCATTTGAAGCAGTCGTTGAACTCCCAGGCAGAACAAAACTCACTGTTTCTATGGTTCCTGAAGCCATCTCCCACAACTGGTCTGATGACCACCAGTTCAGGTAGACGAAAGTCTGGCCAGTACCATTCCTTACTTTCACCTACAAACAAACGTAACGCTGATTCATCTTTGGCCCCATACTGCTTCACGTCTAAGGAGTAAATCAACGATTCATTTCTGATGACATAGCGTGGAGCGAGGGTCAGAACACGAGACACCTCCCCCCATGAGCCATTGAGGGTGGTGACACTGTAGCATACTTCATAAAGAGCTGGATTCAAACAAGCCTGCCTGAAATTTCTAGACTGACTGCTGACCACTGTCCCACCTGATTTTTGTAGATTCTTTAATTGTCGCTCACAAAGTTTCGGCCACCGAGCAGAGGTTACACGCATAATCCCATTGCAATTTCCTCCTGATGGAATCAAGACAGGTGCGCTCCATCGACCATCTCCAATTTTAACTGCAATTCTAAGAGGATTCTTTTCATTTTTCCCTAGTGTTGCGACATCAAGAAAAGTAAGTAAGTCATTTTCTTGGTTCACATCTATTTCTTGGTCTTCAGGGTTTGAGTTCAAACCTGATTCAGGACGGATTCTTCTTTGCAAATCCGATTGATGAAACATGATGGCGCATGTGCCATTTTCGTACAAGTCTCTTCTCCTCAATCGTTTTCGAGACCATCTACGTCTTCGATACCGGTGGCGTGGATCAAATCTACGACCATAGCTAAAATTATCTGAATTGCTGAATAAGCTTTTGCATGATTCCCATCCACCTCCTTCTATTATTACGCCACCACTGCTGTCTAGCCACCATCCCACTTCGCTGTCATCTGCCTCCCACTGCCATTCTTTTGTGTTGGGTAAACCTATAAGTGTCGGGCGTTTTCTTAAGCAATCGTGTCTCTCTGATGCCCACCAACGACGCTTAACACATGAATGTTCTACTTCTATGTACTCGAAAACCTCTTCAAACACTGTGTCAGATTCTTGCAGTGGTAGTATGAAGAGCTCGCCTGTCAACTTCGTCAAATCATCGTGAACATTTATGTTTCTGCCCCCATCTCCAAGTTCCAACACGCTTACGATTTCCATCAAGGCAGTTTCCGCTGCAAGTTTACTAGCTATTTCCATACTGTTGGATGAATTTTCGCGTCCCAGGACGGTATCTTGAGCACATACTTGAGACAAAGGGGCCCCAATCACTAGAGGCAGTTGAGTCAAATTTTTTATCCATAATTCAGCGAAAATGGTCACGTCAAATCCTGTCGGCAACGCTGTATCATAATACGTTGACACGGAATTTTTAGCCTGAAGCTTTATCCCAATGCGAAGTGGAGCACCGCTACCGTCACGGCATAGCACCGTCAGAGTATGTCGTGTCCTATAAAGGGTTTCTTTTTTGAAGTCCTTCCGAATTCTTTCGTCTGGAATCGAAAACAGATGTAATCATTAGAATTATTCTGGCTCAAGCAACTGATTCAGTAGCGATACTAACCATCTTTGAACTCCTTCTGTATCTGCTTTAGTTCCTTTTCAGTCAATGGTGGGAACGCCATTTTCGCCCACTCTGTCCACTCATCTCCACAACCATTGACTCGAAATCTTGTTAAAGCAGTTGTGGATGCAAAATCGAATGAAAACACTTCTGCCCCTTGTCCGCTTGAAAGCCCCAACTGGTTTTGTTCGCCTGAAGATATCTTCTCTTGTTCGGAGAAAGGAACCGTACCATATTTCTTCTGTTGTATACTGCGCCTCAATGAACCATCAATGTGGTGCATCACCCCATCACCCCACTTACCACAAGCAAATACCTCCCACTCTAATTTCACGGGAAGCAAGTTTCTTATCGTCATAAAAGACGAAACTCGAATTACAATCAAACTAGACTCTTCTAATTCATATGAGGCATTTCGATCCCCTGATTCATCTCCTCCGTCATCTCTAGCATATTCGTCTAAAAAGACAGAACTACTGTATTTATCAAGTCCTTCGGATTCCACGACACAGCTTAGACAGGCAGGCGGGGTGTCATTGTCTCTGGACGGACAATCTAGCTGTAAGTCACAGTTGAATGCATGATCCTTCTTGGTCACCCATTTGATGATGTTTTTGTCATTTCGGGGAATTTCAATATCACCGCGACTCAATACGGCATCGCTGCTCCAATAAAAAATGGGGCTGTTGTGTTCGTTTAAATATTCATGTTTCTCGCTTGTGAATTTCCCGCGAGAAGCTGGGCGAAGGAAGACGGATGCCCTTTCACACCATCCAATCCAGATAGGAAGATAACATGGTCTACCAGACATCGCTTTACCTACTGAAACGATATCGTTTAAACCTCGTTTAGTCAAATTTTCTGGCAAAAAGGAACTTGATTTTACACCAACCTCTATTGGTGTGCCACAACCAAAGTATTCGACAGAAATCGAGCCGCTCAATGTGAGGATTCGACGATTGTTCTCGAGTTCTACTGTCCACAAGAGCAGAATCGTATATTCCGAAGAATCTCTGAGAACTTTCAGAGGTCTGAAGCATTGTCCTGTTTTAACAACGGGTAGATCACGCAAAGGCAGCACTTTACCTACACTGTTTTCTAGTGCGATCTGTAAACAGGGGTGCTTACGATCGTATGTGCGTACTCTCAAGGTTGAATGGGAAATGTTTGCACCTCCAAGCCCTTCTTCAATACAAAATCTGACCTCCGTTTCATTTTCCACTATCTGTATCGCATTTCCGGAATATTCACTGAGACCGTCAAACCCACAAATACCACCATTAACAAGACCATTTGTTTCATTTGTTTTATCTGTTTCATTTGTTTTATCTGTTTCATTTTGACAAACGAATGCAATGCTAACACCAGTTCGATTCCTTATTACGAAGGGATTGGATCCAGTTCCTGAGGACTCCTTTTTCTTTTTGCTAGCAAATTTTAGCGCTGCATGGACAGCTTCGTTTGCAGTCTTGGGATTCTTGACCATGTCACTAGGAGCCTCAAAGTCTACAATGCCAGACGAGCTTCCCTCGGTGGTTTCGTCAGAGTTCTGGATCGTCAGCCCAATGTCATTCTCAACGATTTCTCTCCAGCGTCTCCATTCATTTGCGGTTCTTATTAACATTTCTGCTGCTGCATCCGTGACATTAATACAGATGCAATCTGAAGTACGATCTGTAGCATTTTTTGACAAAGATGATGTACCTTTATGCGTCTTCCAAAATATTTTTGGTTTTGATTGTTGACTACCAGAGTCACTTGCTAACACCGAAAGATGACCAGGTCGAGATGGAACAATATTGGAATTTACTGGTTGTTTTTCTAACTGAATACTCAAACCGAATGGCTCAAGCAATGGTTCCCAGAGCGCGATTCTGGCATTGTAGTACTCCACTCCAAGAAAACCAGATACTCTTACTTTTGTAATCAACTCAGAAGAATCGTTTGCTAAAGTAGATTTCCCTTTAACTTGTGTATAGGAGGACGGAGAATTATCTGCCGGATTAGGGTGATTGCAAAGCAAAATGGATGGCGGAGGTACATCGATCATGGATGTTGCCAATCCAAGGCCCCTCTCGGCAAAAAGCTCGACATACTCAATCGAGCCTCTCAAGAGTGGCATATCCTTCCCATTAATGTCATCGATTATTGTTACGGAAACACCCTCGATTGCGGAATCAATGCTATCGAGAACTTTCCATTCTGACGAAGCAGCTTCAAGGAATGTCAATTGATAGGTTAAACACTCACTATTTAGCTGAGAACTCTTGTGACCTGCCTTGAAATTTGATTCAATATAACAATTAGTGCAAGATGAAAGATAACCGGCAAGCTGGTTCAATGTTTCCATGTTATCTTTGTGTTTTTTCCCTGCCGAAGACACTCCGTTGACGGCAATAAGAACAGCTCCTGGTCTTGGAATTCTAACGTGTGGTAAGGTTTTGAGCGCAAAAGCATCAGATTCATATGGTTCTGTGCTTTCAGATACTGTGGATGTATGGCTTTCTCCGATATTCTGATTGGAGCCCTCTAGCCATCCCCAACCAGAATTATCATCCCCAAATTTCCCTTTATGTCTTCGTGTAGCCGAAGCATATAGACTTTCTTTCAATCCAATAACAACAGAAGTACCTCCGCAAAGTCCCGCTTCAAACTGGATACCAGAAGATTCGCCATGAACAAATGTGATGGTGTATAAGTCGACCGGCTGAATTGCCTCGAAGTTTTCAGAAACTTCGTTCATGACTTTGTTTTCTTCAGGAACATATGGTACTTCTACTCCACTTTCGGACTCACCCGAGGCCATGGACAGAATAGAACTGACCTTGTCTCCGTAAAAGAGATGCTCGTGAGGTGATAGTGGACTGGGTAGTCTTGCCGGAGTGTCTCGATAAATTCCCGAGCTCTGAGTTGAAGATGCTTCAATGTTTTGGTATGGAACTGTCATGAATCTTTCCGAAGGTTTGGTACGCTCGAAAGTCAGCAGAACAGGACGATGATAACGCTCTAATTTCTTTATGACAGCCTGAAACGGCATGGTGGGTGTTATTGCCTCTTCCCCTATTGCTTTGAGAATATCACCAGTGCCAATCTGAGCTGAAACATCAGAGAATTGAACATCATCAACAACAATTAAGCCTCTTGCTTTACGAAGAACGAGGCCCAAACGAGCTGAGTGGAATTTCACCACGTACTCTCGCACATTAGAAACGTCTTTTTCTTCGGCTTGAATAAAAGATTTGTGTGAAAACTCATGATCCAATAACGACGTATTGGAGTCCCATGACGCCGTAGAAAACAAAGTTAGCCGTCTGTCTAAAGTATCATATGACTCAACATGAATTTCGTTCGATATTGAGTTCGGGGTTGAGACCGTCGCTTCAGAAGCCTCAATCATAAGTCGTTTATCGTCTAAATTCATTTTTTCTCTCTCTCCAGACCAGCGCTTTAGTAATCTTTCGATGAGGCTGATGTCTCCAAAGCTAAGCATCAAAGAAACTGGTTCCATGTTTAAGCTTACTTGTTGCATAAGGGGGAATAGAAACCTCTGTGTCCGTGATATTGAAAGCGAGGCCGTTACAGGTTCGATGAGAGCTACTCCTAATTTAGACGAACTATCTGTGATCCGTCTCTTCAGGTTATGACAAGTTTGCAAAGTGTTTCCTACGTTGGGATTGATGTAGCTTTCGACACTATGGAGCTGCACATTCAAGGAGAAGAAACTTTGAAAATCTCGCCATGAAGAAGGTCTTATGCCTTCATAGTGTGCGTCCATAAAAAAACGATGCGAAATGTCTTCGTGAAGAACCCCATATTCAATTGTTGTCAAACCACGTAAAACAAGCGCTTTGGAAGATATGTCACTCTCGTCAGCTAGGAGAAATATTCGAGGATAGTGCAGAACAAGTTTGAGATTGTAACCTCCAACAGATTTGACTTCAGTCGCTAAATGCTGAGAATTTACGACTGCTGGCGCAGTGTTCAACATATGAGTTTCTGGACTTGGAGTCGTAGTAAAACTTGAACTATTACACTTGTTTTGATATGCAGCACCTTCATGTAATATCCGGTCTGGTTCACATTGGGCGAGCGGCCACGTACAAGACAGAAACTGAAAAGTTTCAACAATGGGTTTTACAAGAGCATTTACACTCAAGAAATTGACAATAAGACGTGCAGTTAAAATTCCTGTCGCTTGTTTCTCAACGCTTATAATGATTTGAGGAGTAGTTGTTTCATCCATATTCGAATTCGGACTTGAGTCATGTTCGACATTTTGATATCCTTCGGCAATCACCCAAAATGCAGCAGGCCTCAATTCTAATGGTTCAGATGTTCTATTCCGCCCAAAAACAGGAAAATTGAAATTTGGCTGTAAAACGTTACGCTTGATTCTTTCATTTGCTCCCAGATCAGTCCAATCCAACTTTGTAAGAGATATCTGTATAGAATGATCACCAGTAATTGTCGTTTTGAGTGTGGAATCCAGCCCTCTTATTCGCACCCTGCTCGAGTCATATGGTCCTATGAATCTAATCTCTCCGGAATCATCGTTTCTATGGAACGTTAGGTCTAATGCACCTAGTTCGAATTTGAAATCAAGGCGAAGCGTAGAATTTGTCGTTTGATTCATCTCAGAATTGCAAGCTTGCTCTTCAAAATCCTCAACAAAAAATTTCGTGTCTCCTTTTTTCTTGCCATATCGAATGATTCTTGCATCTTCCGCATAAGTAACGGATGTTGGATTTTGCTTTGAAGCGCTCTCGAATAACTCGTTTTCTATGTCTATCTCGTCGACGGTGGCCGTGTCCCATTTGGATTCGTCTATTTTGGCTCCAATATTTTCTTTGTACACAGACCAAAATAACGCCCAGTCAGAGTAATTAAGCTTTGTTTCAACATCAGATAGCGCCGCTCGAATCACAGTGGTTGTATTGTACCACAAGGGTCTTCGGACGATGAGGTAAAGATTTATGTTACTTCCGTTCAACATCTGCGAAGACAATACAAAACCATCTTTACTCTTCAAAGTTTCTGAACTATATCCCATGTTCAAAACGGACACAGAAAGGCACCTCCACCAATCTTTAGGTTCCTGCTTTGTTGGTGAATTTAGCTTAGGAGACTTTGATTTCGCTTCTGTAGAATGTAGAATTCCACCTGCGCGAATAGAATCTCGGGTTTGCGCATTATCTTCATTCTTTGCACCAAGGGCCAGAGCACTATTCATAGTGCGTTCCTCAAACCAAGACTCGATTAGTAAGTCCCCGATGCGAACGTTTATGCCAGTTATCGCGATGACATTTTTTGGCAATCTAATTATTGGTGCTTCTATGCGTATTGACATGGCAGACCTTGTCTGGATTCTTGAATCCAAGAGGCATTTTGCAGCTTCCGCAGTCTTGCCCATTCCTCTTCCTGGGAGCCCGTTCGATAAGTAGTCTATGAGTTCCGCTGTCCTTTCGGCAAGATACACAAAAACAAGAGATCTCAAAGACACTGTGAGGAAATCCGTGATTGGACCAGCACGCTTTGCAACCCATGGCGGGAGATCAACAAACGATTGATTGCCTAAGGTTCTATGCTCTTCGCTAAATGCTTCGTTAACTTGATGGTGAGACTTCTGAAAACGAAAAGACAAAAGAGCTTCTATTGGTACGATAAAACACTCTTCTCCTGCTAAGCGACTGGTTTCGTTTCTAATAGACGGACCCAACTTATCTGCTGCGTATATCATTTTCGAATTGCAGTATGACATTCCCTTTGATAACAGATTTGCCTGCGAATCATGTACAATTATGTCCTCCAGGGATCCTTTTACGTCAATTCTTCCAAGTGAATCCTGCGAAAAAGACAACGACAGTCCCTCTATACTTGCGTCTACAAGCCTCCGAGATTGGTTCTCTTTGTTGAGGTTCATGCTTATCTGTTTCAAATTTAAGGTGATTTTAATCGGTTGCGGCCTGCTCTGCTGAACAACATGTTGATCACACGTCGACGACAGCTTGGGATCTTTGGATGAGACCGACGTAGAATCAAGTTCGCACCCGAGGCACGAGCTCAACCTGTATTGCTTGTATGATCGTCCGAGGAATCTCTGCAAGGCGACAACCGTTCCGGGGTTCCATTCTAAGCTAATAGGCTGTACAGCAAGTTCCGCAAGTACACTATTCGAGTCCTTTTGTGAACTACGCCCTCGCACAAAGTTTTTTTCATCACGATGAAATAAATCATCTAGATTATGTCTCCACTCTTCGGGGAAAGGAACTAAACCTGATAAAGAAGTGTCGTAGATCCAGCCCCCTGTGTATTTCAAGTAATTGTTTCCTAACTTGTAGGATAAGATATCAGGGAATCCAGAACTTTTAGTTGAAGGGTAACGTAATTCGCCTTTCACATCCGCAGTGTTAACTAAGTGCCGGAAGTTGGAGCTATCAGGTTGAAGCTTGTCCAAGACCCGAAACGATGCTAATTGTAGCAGTGATTGTTTTTTTATCTGAGAATCACAATTTGATTCTTGTATATTCTCGGTCGAAAAATAATATTCAAAAGCCCCAAAATCTAAATTAACGAGGTCTCGTGTGCTGGAAAAATGCCTTAGACTATCATCAACCAACAAAACACTAATTCCTCTGCACATAAAAGCATCATACGCAGAAAAATAGCGAATCTGATCCTTGTTTGTAAATTGATTATCTGCAATATCTGCTTTGTTTTCGCTTTGACCATTTATAGATGCATGCTTGAGAAAAGAAATCGTCACTCCGAGTATGACACTAATATCAGAGAAGCTAATATTCGCTTGAAGCACGTCTGCAAGAAATTCTCTTTCTTGTAAAAGCGATTCGAATTTCTCGGTGATTTTGATTTGCATTATGCAGCACCAACCCTTGATCAGCAGATGGAGTTCATCACTAGGGCGTAGTGGCAACGATGTGGCATAAGTCTCCTTTGACTCCAAGACAAAGTTTGAGTAAAAATTAATATTCTTTGCAGATAAGCTGTGCGATAATGAACGTGATATTAGTTTGTGTGTGCCTGACTTCGTTGATCTCATCACGGACTCTTTTTCATAAACATAATTGACATCAGTTTTCAGCGCAACGTTTTTGCACTGTCTGTCCCCTTCTGCCGACAAATACCCCAACACCAAGAGACATTCAAGATGCAAGTGTAGTTGATAAATCAATGAAATGTCCTGGTATTCGTCTGTTACCTGGGGAGGGAAAAGTTGATCAACCGTAGTTGAGGGCATGGTAGAAGATTTTTCATGCCGAATTCCAACTTCTCGGTGATCTATCATATACCACCTATCACCAACCTGCATACTCCCAAGGATTTGCGAATCCGTCCAGAACTCAGGGGCGGGGAGCTCGGTAAAAAAAATTTTAAGCTGCAAGAAGTACTTGGGGTAAGAAAGATCGACGACATAATCCGAAGAAAGATGGATTTTCTTTACGCTGTCTCCGTGTTGGTTGGATGAACTGCTGTACAAGACAAGAGACTCCCTCGACGCGCGTGCGTTTACTTCGGACTTCAACAATATCGGAATTATTAGGTCAAACAGTCCGAATGAGTTGAGTTGAATTCTTTGATCACAAGAATGTGATTTGTCAACTGAAGACATTAGGCGAAATGTATTCATGGAGACTTTCATGAGGCCTTGGATATCCGAAAGCTTGGTCATTCTGAGACAGAATCCAATGCATTGCACTTTTGCTATTATATCCTCCTTTACAACAGTATTCAGAATAAGGCCTGATCGGATTAGGTTCAACGAAATAGTGGGAATAAATATTCGAACTTCGTAAGTGCTGGGCGTGCTATCTTTTAAATCGTATCCAAAGTTGACAATTCTGAACTTTTGATTAACTCTCGATAAAGGTAACACGGAGGAATTCGTCGTCGTTTTCCAACTTTTCCATGCTCCGAAATTTCTAGACGGTTCTCCAATGTTGTTTGATAAAATATGTTGAATTAAACCGAGGTCCTCTTTCTGGAGACTGATTGTAATACCAGATGCTATATCATGACTTGGCAAACTATTGCTCAAAGCAACATTGATATTCCACTTAGGTAAAAAAAGAGGTGCCGTAGCGCCAACTGGCCACCGTGCATTTATGTCCAGTATAATCTTGTCGGGGTTTGCTCCTTTCATTATTAGATGATCTCGCCAGTTTGAAAGTGAAAGATTGTGGAGTTTCAAATTCACCGCATTGAACCATTGCAACCACTCCCTACCAGGCAAAGATGAGATATTGATGGCTTCCCCGCTGAATACATTAGATAAAATTAGACTTTCACAACTCAACTTAAGATGCTGCGGAGATTGATAAGCAATGGGTAGAATGATGCATGTATCTTCGGCATGAACATCGAGATTCATATAAGCCGTTTCAGGCAAAAGAGAGCTGCCACTTCTTTGACTAAGTGTCTGTTCAAGGGCCTTAGAAAGTGGATCAGGCACTGTACACCTTGCCTTTCCGACTAATACTTCGGATGCGACTATTCCTTCAAAGAAATAGTCCAAAAGCTCCATCCAGAGCTGGTGAATGTATACTATGCGAAGATCTTTGGGTAGATGCAAAGAAACTGTCGAGTCGAAGCCTGATACAGTGTACTTGGGTGAATCTTCCCAAATTTCTTCGCGGGAGATGGATAGATATTGGCTCTCTGTTCCACTCTTGTCACGCGGGAAGCTTTCATAATTTAGAGAGAAAAAATCATCGGCGGTTGAACCTTTATTCTGGTTCCGCAAACGCGAACTTCCAAATATTTGTCCGTACAAAGTGTTGTATCCTCCATCTTGTTCAACTACCCTGCAGCCCTTTTTTTTGCGACCTCGATTACCACAAGAATCCGTAATAGTGAAATTTTGAATTTCACAAGAAAGTCGCATGCCACCAGCCGGTTTAGCAACATAAATTACCTTTACCTCATCTGTTTGCATGTCAACGAAAGCACTGGAATACGGCAGAAAGTCATTTGGGGGCTTGACAAATTGGAATGAAGTGGAAAGAAAATCAATAGAGACCACAGTCAGAGTACTCGTCAAGGGCTGGGTGACGACAGAATCATTTTTGTCGCATCGAGACTCTAATTGATTCTTTGAGGGATCTGTTGGAATAATGATATTGATGTCCATATCATCCTCGAATGCGTCAAAAAATTCTTCATCTGAATCAATGTCACCTTGACTCTCATATTCACGCATTATCTCTGTGTTCTGGATCTCACGATTCTGAAAAGCTGTGGGCTTTGAATTAGACTCTTTGATTGTTGCCTGAAGTCGCGCTATCGTCTCAGGATTCCAATGTAAAAGTAAGGGACGGGAAAACACAATCGAAAGCCGATTTTCAGGATATTCAACATTTTCAATCTGAATGGATTGTGATAGCGCAGGCACAAAGCGCAGCGAAAGTAAAGGTTTATGCAGTTCAACTCTATTCTCCTTTACTGATGTTGCAGAAGGCGGAAGCACAGATCTAAGAAGAAAACACCTTTGTTGCATCTTACTAGAACCTGAAAAAAGATTCTCGTAAAATTGCTGGTATAGGTCTTCCACTTCGAAATTATTCAATGAGCAGTTCCAAAACCATTTCCCGCACTCGGATTTTTGAGCAACGAAAGCCAATTCTGAGATATTTACAAAAGCAATCCCTACTTCATTTGTAGTTTCTGTGGACAAATTTAAACATGAAAAATTTCTGTCATCTATAACATGAAGTTGAGCCGTTTTCAGGGAAATGGCAACTTGGGTAGAAACGAGACAACTTCGTTGAAGAAAAACTTCGTCCAAAGATTTCGACCGACCTAGCATGCGATGTGTCGTTGAGGGCTCTTGATTAAGAGATCTCTTCTTTATTGGAATCGAAAGATTGTGGTCGTGCTCGCTATTGTGTGGATAGCGAGCAGAATTGGGCGGAAGAGAGTGGTGAGTCTCTCTTTCAGTCTTGATTTTTTTGTTTTGAGAAAGCTTTTGCGTTTCTTCTCTGCGGTTCCAATAACGTCGACTGCATTTCCATTCTTGAATAATCATAGTGACAAGTCTCTTGAAACTACTGGTGAGGACGAAAGTAAATGATTCAACTTGAGCATCAATTAATACAGTCTTGCTATGCACTACAACTTTTTTTTGTTCGATTGCGAGAGATGGATCATGTGAGCAAGAAATGGTCGCCGAAACTGAACATGGGTGTAATACAGGTTTTCCATTCAAATTGATGAAGGAGTTGGAAATTGCTAGACTCCAAGCTTTTCCAGTTGACTCTGATATATCATCTTTGCTGCCGTGCTTCAACGTAATCATCCCAAGATTAAGTATGATACAACTCCACATTTCCTTTTCGTTACCGACATGAGTTTGTTTGGAAATTCTGACCACGGGTGAAAAGATTCTTATATCAACCAGGAGCAGCGCGGATCCGCCATGACAAGCTATATCGTCACCATCAGTAACGGGATCTTCAGAAATTGCCTGCTTTGTCTGGACATTAACATCATCAGAACCTAAAGGCATCGGATCATGTGGTGTATTTATCAAAAGCTGTTTAATTTTCGCCTTCTGCTTGACAGAAAATTGCTTGACAGCATCTTTCATTCTATAAATGTCTTCCTCCATGTCCTTGTTCTCTGCTCTAAGAGATGCGAGCATCCGGCTAAATGCCTCTAATGGATGTATGCGATAATTGAATTCAGTTGTTGAAACGACCGCATACAGGTCTATGACTCGCTGTTCTTTGTCAACAGTTTTATCAGAAGGGATGATTTTCAATATGAATTCCATTCCTTTTTCTGATACAGATCTTGTTCGATGGTGAGGGTAGAGTTTCTCTACCGGGGTACAATTTTGTCTCGATGCTAAGCCAAACAATCTTGGATAGTTGTTCTCACCGGATTCTAAGCCAGAAGTAAGGTCGAAAACATCCATTTCGTCAATACAAAGTGATATCTGACTCCCACCAGTCGCCGTGAGCACGTATTCGCATCTCAAGCTAGAACTGACATTTAATATTGGTATTTGAGTTCGCTTGGTCACAACAGAAGTACCAATGCGCTCAGGCGGCATCATAGTAAGAGAAATCGAATCCATGCAAGTGAGCTGCAAAGATGTCAAGTCTAGCGACAATAGCCATTTTGCAGGATACGTTGGAGAATCAACCTTTTCGCTGATAGGTAAGTTTGAATTCGTGACATTTTCCGCGACGATCTCAGGTATGATTATGTTGGATACAATTTCATCTACAGTGAGATTTTCATTTGATGTTTCATCATTTTCAATGTTCTCGTGAAGTGTGTCAGGTTTTGAGATGTTGCTTCTTTTCCATCGCAAAATACGAGTCAAAGTATCTACTGCAACATTTTTGCTGTATCCAGCCCAACCATCACTTTCGCATCCATAGACTGTTTTTTGGTCCAACTCGAGATTATTTTTGGTCAAGTCTGCGCGTTTAGTTGTATTGGTCCTGTAGGATTGGTTTCTAGTAAACATCTCTGCGTACAACCTCCAGAACGCCACTTGCTGGAGTGATAAGCACATGTCGCTTTCTAGAGAACTTAGCAAAGCTGAATAGTCTTCATCTAGAAAACCTGATTGCCAACGACTGAAGAGATACATATATTTAACTCTTAGTTTCAAAAGGTACACCAAGTGCAACCACTTGTCTGTTGGTTTCGAACAGCGGTAAGTACTTGTCGAACAGGTTATTGACCTATTATTGATCCATGATTGGTGTAATGCACAAGAGTGAGCTGGAAGCATTCCAAGAAAATACTTCCACCACAAATGTAAATTGTGGTTAGCTTTGCTTGGGCGACCATGTGGTCTTGTGTGAGCCCTAAAAAAAAGCTGACGCCGGAGGAAATCCCACTGCTTCTCATGTCTCGCCTCATTCATCCAATCAATGTTACAAATTTCCGTTTTAGTTTTAGTATGAGGTCTCTCAGATTTAAAACATGCTTCTGTTCGTTTGGAATTTTGGTGCGAGCTTCCACAGATATCGATTTGCTCATATTTTGACAAATGCATCAGCAGTGTAAAATCCGATATGGCATCTCTGCTAATTGAAAAGTGACATTGACGCACAGCGAGAGTAATAGTGTTTGATGCTTTCATTGATTTGTTGTTACATGAAATGAAATTCACGTTGGGCTCACTTCCATTTCTATCGTTGCCGCAAGGGATGGTCTCCAACACAGGGTTTTCAAGTTTAATCTGATCGAAGCTTGATTTCATAGTTTTCCGCGCTTCGGAATTGCTCTTGGGAAGATCCGCAAGAGGATTTGTAATACTGACGTCCAATGAAAACCCGAAAGGATGCAGTACATAGAAGTGTTCATGTTCGTTTTCAATAAATGAAGCAAACTTTGCCTGATAGTAAGAGGCTGCGGTTTTATATCGAATATTCTTTGTGTCTTCAGCATGAGTTTTGAAGAATGCTGATATTGGTGTAAAATTCTTATGTTTTGATTCTGTCGCTTCGCTAAATTTCATCCAACCCCGTGAGCTAACGCCGCACTCGCTATCCCAATATATAGAAAATTGTTTGATGCAAGCACATTTGTTTACACGGTTGTCGCTTTGATCTAGCATTTTGTTTGAGATTAGCACCTTCGATTCAGGCAAACGGTCTTGCGGACTTGTATGTGTTCTGTCAATTAGAGGTTGCAATTTAGCGTTTGATGCAGGGGGTTTCTTAGCGTCGTTATCAATCTTTTCAACTGTAAAAAGCGTGAAATCATGCAACCGAGCACCCATAGCAAACGATCTTGATCGGTTTTGTTCTGACGGTCGAAAGCCCATCAATGATGCATCATGCTGGTATCTGATATGAACGTTCTGTACGGAAACTACCAAGTTTGTGAATAAATTTGTGAGGACTCTTTTAATATAGAGGTCTTTCCAGGATAGCGCAAGGTTGTTAGGCGCCGCCGCATTTTTGTCATTGTTTTGCATTACTTCTGCTTCAACCATTGAAAACCATTCCTGTTGTACTCCCAGAGAGATTAGCCTTTCGATCTCGCGCTCTAGATCTTCCTTCGTCCATGAAGTTTTATTCGCGCTATCATCGAAGCTTTCGTCCTCTGTAAATTCAGTTTGTTTCGGTTCATGTAAAAGGTTAGTTAGTAGAATCGATACATCCCGGACAACGACTGAACACTTCATTCCATCTTCAACATCCTCGTCTTGAAGGTCTGCTCTGCGCGAGGAATCGGATATAGTGCCTAAAACACTCCATGGAATCTGAACGATAAGTGTTCCTACGTGTCCAAATTCTAAAGCGATTTCATTAAATGACGAGCCTGTTGCCTCACGTGGTCGCTTTCTCCTCAAAAAATCATTGACGAAATTCGGCTTCAAAGACAGGTTTTGGTATTCTATGCAACCTTTCCAAAGCGAGAGCTTGACATTTCGAGGGTCAAGTCCATCCAAGGCAGAACCAAACTTAGAGTTCAATAGACTAGAAAGATACCTTTCGAAAAACATGGGAACTTTGTTGCATGCAAAGCTTTTTTCTCATTTTATTAAAATTCAAGTCTTACACACAAGTAGATCGCGTGAAACGCATTTTTTCGATTGGGTCTATACAGAACTCTTGGGGAGAGAAAAGTTCAATTTCATACCTAGCCCGTCTTACAGTAACAATGATTGCACGTAATTTACAATAACTTTATGATAATTTTCTCTTTCCGTTCTACCCAAGCGTATATAACTTATTCTGTTCAGTCTATATACAGTCTTGTATATCGTGCGGCCTTTCCATAGAATCCCGCATACATGTACTGCACAAGCTCTGGAGTCTTTAAATGATCACATTTTCACATACTTCTCAATTTCAAAGTTGGTCTAACACAAACTTGTTTTATGAATTGCATTGCATTAGATTATTCTCTTTATCAACTCTTTCTCTTGAAACTATTTGCTGAGAGCGGTTGAAGATTGAAAAAGCATCATGAGAACTAGCAACCACAATATACTTGAGTTTGTATTGCTTCGTTCCGTTGAAAAGTCAATATTGTACGTCCAATAGAATGTATTCTCACAGGAGTGTGAGAGATGGTGAGCTTGAACTACAAGCATAGAATCTTGTTGGTGCATGAACATGAGATTACCATCAAAGTATCATGATGCTCAAATCAGATCACATAGGTATGATAGGGATCTCCTACATTTATGATTTCTCAACATAGAAGCAATATTGAATCCGCCAAATTACCACACCGCTCTTTGAAGTTTCGGCGTGCAGATTCTATAACTTCTCGATTCTTCTTCAAAGTTTTAATTACCGATGCACAAGTAGATCCCTTAGCCGCAAGTAGCACCAACCGGCATCCGTTTTCCTGAATTTCTACATTCTTTTCAAATCGCTTTATGCAATCCAAAAGAATAACCAATCCATCGTCGCCCACCGCGAATCTTGCTTCTGGCCGGTGAGAAGCCAAAATATGCAGCGTTTCGATCATGTTTAAATTGACTTGCGCACTTCCTTGA
>Ga0075154_10001287_pt1 | contig 18352 bp, 15 predicted proteins | sample JI71714BDNA_FD_70965 | JGI IMG/M metagenome (GOLD analysis project Ga0075154, IMG submission 70965) | Wastewater effluent complex algal communities from Wisconsin, to seasonally profile nutrient transformation and Carbon sequestration -... | ecosystem: Engineered > WWTP > Effluent > Algae...
CTCTCCGAAATGGGGCTTAAACGGCCTACGGATATACAATTCAAATGTATGCCGGCCATTTTAAACAAAGAAGATGTGCTGGCAATTGCCCAAACCGGAACCGGAAAAACGGCCGCATTCGCCATTCCGGTAATCAGTTACCTGCACGAAAGGCGTAAAATCAAAGGCACAGATTACATCCGTTGTGTAGTAATGGTTCCCACCCGCGAACTGGCCATACAGATTACCGAGGTGTTTGACCAAATCGGTAAATACACGGGAGTAATTACCTTGAGTCTTTTCGGCGGCGTAGAACAGGATAAACAGATAGACTCCCTCAACAAAGGCGTAGATGTGTTGGTTGCTACTCCTGGACGGATGTTTGACCTGGTAAGCCAGGGGCATATTGACCTGAGCCGGGTAGAAGTGTTTGTGGTGGATGAGGCCGACCGTATGCTGGATAAGCGGTTTATCGGGGATGTAAGGGATTTGATTAAATTTTTACCCAAACGCCGGCAAACCCTCTTTTTCTCGGCCACAATCGATTCAAAAATCAAAAACCTGGCTTACTCGCTCGTAAACAATGAAGCCATCCGCATTCAGGTTTCTCCGAAGGATCCGGTTTCAAAAAACGTAAGCCATTTCGTAACCTTTATTGAACCCGACGACAAACGGTTTTTCCTTGAACGTTTCATCAAAGAACACGAAGCTTCAAAAATCATTGTGTTCGTTCGCACCAAAGTACGGGCCGAGCGGGTGCACAAAGCCATGGAGCGGGCGGGTGTTTTTACGCTTACCATTCATGGCGACAAAGAACAAAAAGAACGCATAAAAGCTCTTTCCGAATTTCAGGAAGGTAAATTTAACGTGCTTATTGCCACCGATATAACCGCCCGTGGAATTGACGTAAAAGGGGTTGATTATGTTATAAACTACGATTTACCCGAAGATCCCGAAAACTACGTGCACCGCATAGGCCGCACCGGGCGTGGGCGTGACCGGGGAGAAGCCTATTCATTTTGCAGCAAGGAAGAATTACCGCTGTTAAAGGAAATTGAAGCCTTTATTGAACATAAAATTGATTTGATTAAAATCAACAAAGGTTTTTACGAAGAAGTGATTGCCGAGGCAAAATCAGACAAACTGAACTTGGAAGCCCTGATGAAAGAAGGCGAAAAACTGGAAGAGTTTATCCAAAAGAAAAAAAAGAAAAAAGGATTAAAAAAGTAGCATCCTTATAATCCTTGCAGTATTTCACGTATATATGCCTCGGCTTCTCTTTTCTCTGTTTCAGTGTATAACAAATTTCCCTTTACATTTTTAAGGGCCTTTTCCAAGTATATTTTAGCATCTACAGTATTTCCTTCTTCAATCAATACCTCGGCATACCAAGCCGGTAAACCGTCATCTCCCGGATAGGCCAGCATGCCTTTCAGTAACACTTCCTTCACTAATGCATTGCGTTTACTTTGTTTTACATTGGCAAAATTTCCAGACAAGCCCGAAGCGATTGAATTATAAAAAGTTAAATCGGGATGTATAACAAAGCCAAAGAGTGCTGATTTTTCTTCATAAATGCGGTCAATTTCTTTCCAGGGAATACGTTCAATGCTGTCGGAAGAATGGCTGAATAATGTAAAACAGTCCCATAGGGAAGTACGGTAATCTACAAAAATATCCGACAGGGCTTGGTGAACAAACAGGCCATAATTGGTATAATGATCGGCATTTTCATCATGATAAAAACGCCATTTTAAATTAGATGGAAGGGAACTTGTCTTAAATGTTTCCACTAATTTAAGTATGGGCTTTTCATGGCCTTCGCCAGATTTTTCGCCCCCGCTCGAAAAATGAAAATAACGCCTGGATTTCAGGGCTTCAATCTTCGGTAAAGCTTCCAAAAATTGGGCTTTGCTAGGTGTACCGTCTGATTCTAAATTCCAGGTGCTCGCCGCAAATACGGCATGTATCCGTTCGGGACGTTTAAACAGTGCATAGGTAGCAAACATGGCCGTGCGGGAATGCCCCACCAAGGTTAAAAAGCGGTTATCGAGATCCATGTTTTCCCATTTCGGAAGTTCATCCAACACAAAGCTGAGAAACGCATCCGCCTTTCCTTCCGTTGCTTCGTGGGATGTCCAATGATAGCGGCGTTCATCAGACGGCAAAGAAATACCAATCACTATACCATCAGGAATGGCAGCGTTGAAAAACAAATAATCAATGGCATGCAAGGTATTGGAATAACCCATTTTATTCTGCCGATCAAAAACCACATAAACGGGCCACTTGGTTTCGGCACTCAGACTGGCAATTTTAGGTAAAATAAACTCGTATGAAACCGAATCATTCAGTTGATTAGCATAAGCCGTTCGGGTTTTCGGGGCCTGTAAACTTTGATACTGGGCCGATGCGGTTATGGTGAGGAAAAAGAAAAGCAGAACTGAAATTGTTTTCATGCAGACAAACCTTTGGTATAAAGATGCTAAAATTAAAAGTTTTTTGAACCAACGGGTTATTTTTTAGAGGGATTAACTGCGGGTGCGAATTGTGAAATCTACAAATTAAAGAATATCTTGCAGCATGAAAAAAATAGCTTGGATCTGCCTGTTAATGGTCATAGCCTTGATTTCAAAGGCACAAGATTGCACTTGTATGGATTCTTTTTTATGGCTAAAAGAAACCATGGAGAAAAACGATGCGGGATTTGCCTATGTGCTCAAACAAAAGGGCGAAGCAGCCTATACGGCTCATAACCGCGAATTTGAAACGAAAATAAAAGCGGTTAGTTCAGGCCATCAACCCTGCACTGATTTACTTCGCTATTGGCTTCAATTTTTCCGGGAAGGGCATATTTGGCTGGCACCTAAATTTTTTGATGAGCCTTCTGAAAAATCAAAAGAAGAAATCAGCCGGCGCTCCAAAAACTGGCCCCGCCACGCGTATTCTGAAAAAGAATTCAACACTTACCTGAGTACGCTAAAAACGCCCAGTTTTGAAGGAATATGGGAAATCGAACCCTATTTACTGGGTGTAAAAAAAGTAAAGAATGAATACCTGGGTTTTGTTATAAAAGCCGAAGGCACTCCCTGGGTAAATTCACAAATTAAATTTATCATACGCGAAAATAACGGAAATCACACGGCCACGTATTTTACCCGTGAATTTGATTCGGTTAGTATAAATTCCGCAAAAATGAAAGGAAATAATTTCATGGACTTGGACTATTTTCCTTTTAAGCGTGTGGCTCACCTTTACCCCGATTCTCCCACCGACGTGGATACAAAGCTGTTAAATGCCGAAAAACCTCAATTTCTGAAATTATCAGACCAAACTGTATTGCTGCGTATTCCAACATTTGACCATACTCAAAAACAGGTTATTGACAGTGTTATACTGGCTAATAAAAAACTCATTCATGCTACTCCAAACCTTATTTTAGACATCCGCTATAACGGCGGAGGAAGTGACTTTAGTTATAACGAACTGCTACCCATCATGTATACCAACCCAATCCGTTCGGTTGGGGTTGAATATTGGTCTACGCCGGCCAATAACAAACGTATGCTCGACTTTTTAGACTATCCGGAATTTAGCGAAGAAGAAAAAGAATGGGCCAGAAAATCATATAAAACACTAAGCGAAAACTTGGGCAAGTTTGTCAACCTCGATACTTCGGTCGTTTCTATCACCAGCTTTGATACGGTATATGCTTATCCGGCCCAAATTGCGATTTTGGTGAATGAAGGAAATGCCAGTACTTCAGAAGAATTTTTACTTGCCGCCAAACAAAGCACTAAAGTGAAATTATACGGCAACACCACCTTCGGGGCACTCGATATTTCCAATATGTATGAGGCAGTTTCTCCCTGCGGAAATTATACACTTGGGTATTGCCTTTCGCGAAGCATGCGGATTCCGGATTTTACGGTTGATGGAAAAGGTATTCAGCCGGATATATATTTAGACAAATCGGTACCCAAAACCGACTGGATAACCTTTGTACAAAAACAACTGGAAGCTCGTTAACGGGATTAGGCCATTTTATCTAAACTGCCCGCTTCAATGTTATAGGTTTCTTCGCACACAAACTGAACTTGAAAGCTCTGATGAAAGAAGGCGAAAAACTGGAAGAGTTTATCCAAAAGAAAAAGAGATTATCCCGGAAAAAAGGCTTATAAACCAATAAATTTAAAAGGCTTCGCATTTTCAAATTGATCCGAAGCTTCACCGTCGTAGGTTTTATTCTCAGATAAATCTAACTTCCTTACTCCTCCTTTTTCACTAAAATCAATTTTCTTTAAATCAACCCAGAAAATATTGGGAGTAAGGGCTGTTTCGAAATAATAGACCAAGTTTTTCTGGTCGGCAACGGCTCTCCAGCGGGTGGTTGATAAGTTAGGATAACCTTCAATTTCAAATCCGTAAGGCACGGATACATTTCGTATTACACTAAATACGCCAGCAACTGAAATTCTTGTATCATCGGTTTGTGGAATTGATTTAATGAAAAATGATGCCCTTACAAAGCGGTCTGAAGCCGTAACCGAGCCCGGCAAAAAGGTTTTTCCCGGAATATTTTCCCAGTATTTTGCAATGGCCAATTGTTGTTCATAAGGCGGGTCATTTGTCATTACGGTGTACGCTGGATTATGATGTATAACAAGCTTACCGCCTATATACTCAAATATGGCATTATCTCCATTGGCATCGGATAAAGATAAATGGACGGTCGTAAATTTATCGGTTCCGGGAATAAAATCAGAAACAACCGCAAAAGATTCTTTTTTTAATGTATTAACAGCTTCTTCCACGCTGGCAAAATTATCCAGCACATACTGTGCCCATAACGAAATAGCCAGGCCTTTTGCATTTCCTTCTTTGTTAAATTTAGGATATTCAGATTCAACCAGCCAAAGCAAATTGGCAACCAAACCTTTTTCATTCATACCGTCGGTTGTTGAAATATCCCAGGAGCTAACGATTAAGCTTCCATACTTAGACACCCATTCAACCGAATTTTTGCCTACTTCTCCGCTTCTTTTCATCCCTCTCGGAAATATCCATTGATTAGCCGGAATTTCCATTGAAAAATCCATGGTTCTTCCGGTTAAAACGGTATTGCCTGGACCTTTATACACCACTCTTGTGCAGGCTTGGGCTCCTTCAAAAGTAAGAACCATCAAAAAAAATACACCTACTAATTTTGAAATTATGTTCATCACATTAATTATATTATTTCGTAATTATTATTTAACTCATTTAGCCCATTAATGAATAGCAGGCCACTGAGGTTATTTCTTGTAACAACCCGATTCTAAACCTAGAAGCATTATGAGTCCTTAAATCATATTATCTAAACTGCCCGCTTCAATGTTAAAGGTTTCTTCGTACAGCTGGCGCTCACCGGCACTGAGTTTTGCATAACCTGCCGGGCTTAGGTGTTCCTTTATTTTGCCTTTGCTGAAGCCCGTATATTCAGCTACCAGTTTCAAATCCATCTGCGTTTTTTCCATGTAAAAATAGATGGGACTATACTGGCCCGACTGAACGGCTTTGCGAGCTTCATCGGCGTGCTCGCTGATATCGTCCCAGGCTTGCTGCAATACCGTAGTTTTGGGATCCCAGCCTTGGCTCAGGGCCTGAACGTAGTTGCCGTTCTCGTCCAACACATAATAGAGGTCGCGGGTTTTACCGTCCAACATTTTACCGTCATCCTGCGGAACCTGATCTTTACGCATACGATTTTGTTTTTTTCAAAAATATGAAATTTTGCGCAGCCCACACACAGATAGGCACCGGGTTTTATTCCTGAAGGAAAATTTTCATCTCACACTCGGCACAAGGTTCTCCATTCACGCTTGCAATCCCTTTAATTACCGAAACATTAGCCACCTTATGCAGATGCTCGATACGGGTAATGATTTGCTGTCCGGGACTTGGCAAAAAATGAATCTGTAAATCTTTAATCTGCCCGATGAAACCAACGGCCGGTTTCGTACCGTTTATGTGCGCCAAATAACCCGAATGCAGGGCGCCCGTTTGGGCAATATGCTCTGTAAGTCCGGATTCGCTGAAAAAACCGTTTTCGTTTAAAATACAGGCATCATTGGGCGTAAAGGTACTTTCACAAACCGTATCGGTGCAAGTCAGCAGGCCGTCAACCATCACGAAGGGTTCACGTTGGGGGATGAACTGAATAACCGCTTCTCGGTGTAGGGGCAAGGTACTCATCTAAACTACGGTAAAGTGGGCATAACCATAAGCAAAACGGGCACTTTCGGGCACCATAGCCAAAACGCGTTGCCCCTTCTTCAAATTGCCGGAATTAAATAGTTCTTCCAGTATCATCATAAACGCCGCAGAACCTAAATTTCCTACCTTAGTGAGGTTGGTGAAATAGCGTTCACGGGGAATTTTCAATCCTTGTTCGTTGAGTTCGTTAAAGGTTTTATCCATAAAAAACATCGACGAAATATGGGGAAGAAACCAGTCGATATCTTCACCCGTAAAGCCATGTTTATCCATTACTTCACGGCTGAACACACCACCATATTTTATAATATTCTCTCCTAAAATGCGGGTATCCTGATTAATGGCAAACATGGACTGCTCGGGCCATAAGGTTGGTTCAAACTGCCGGTAGCCGATTAAATCGCCATCTGCTGTTCGTTCGGCACCGATATACATACAGGTTTTGAGTTCGTTGGCATATGATTTCGATTCCAGCCAGTCAACCCGGAGACTTAAGCGATTAAGATCGGGCCGGTTTTCCAATTTGGCGGCACAGGCTCCGTCGCTGAGCATCCAACGTAAAAAATCACGTTCGAATGCGATGTAAGGTTTTTCTTCGAGTTCTTTAACCTTGTTGTATTCCTCTTCAAAATTTTCGGCACGGAAGGCTTTGCTGAAGCACTCGCTGCCCGTGGCTACGGCATTCTTTTTTTGCCCGGCTTTGATGTTGAGGTATGCATTTTTAAACGCCTGAAAACCGGCCAGACAGGAGCCTGTGCTTCCGGCAGTTTCAACGTTGGTACCGCCAACAAGGCCGTGCACCATGCTGGCATGTGAAGGCAGAAGCTGATCGGCCGAGGTTGTTCCGCAAGAAAGCAGTTCCATGGAATCGGCAGTAAACTCTCCATCAAAGAGCTTTTCAATGGCTTTGGCCGTCATTTCGGCATTGGTGTATAAACTTTTGCCGTTTTTATCAATGGCGTAATACCGTTCGGTAATACCGTTATTGCGCAGAATAAGTGCTTTGGAGCGGGATGGAGTACCCGCAACCATGCCCAGGTATTCTTCCATTTCATGGTTGTAAACCGGGTTTCCGGGTAAAAAGCGTGCGAGGCGGGTTATGTATACTTCCTGATTCAATTCTCTGTTTTCAATTTGCAAAAATAACAATCCTTTCCGATATCCCGCTTATCTCAAAAGGACCGGCAGGAAAGACCCAATCGGGACTGTTGTAGACTAATTGCGGTTGCTAAGTAAAGGAAGCAGGGCCGGTTTTGTTTAACTTTTTTACATTTTTTCTGAAAATTCATCTACCGAAATACCATTTTGATGATTTTAAAATACAGAAAATGAGGCCGATTTGATATAATTTTTACAAACAAGGATTTCGGTTTCAAAATTTGACCTTATTTTGAAACCATGATACGACTGGCAACTTACAACCTGAACGGCATACGTTCGGCCATCAACAAAGGCTTTACCGAATGGCTTATAAACACGGCTCCCGACATCATTTGTCTGCAAGAAATCAAAGCCGAAAAAGGACAAATAGACGAAACAGCCTTTCGCGAAGCCGGCTATGAAATGTACTGGTTTTCGGCACAAAAAAAAGGGTATAGTGGCACGGCCATTTTAAGCCGGCTAAAACCAAAGCATGTGGAATACGGCTGCGGTATGCCTGATTATGATTACGAAGGCCGGGTAATCCGCGCCGATTATGAGCATTTTTCGGTCATTTCGGCCTATTTCCCTTCCGGAACAACGGGCGATGTGCGTCAATCCGTAAAAATGAACTTTCTGGAAGATTTTATGCGCTATGCCATTGAACTCCGTAAAACTATTCCCAACCTGTTTATTCTGGGTGATGTGAATATCTGTCATAAACCCATTGACATCCATGATCCCGTGAGCAATAAAAAATCATCCGGATTTTTGCCTGAGGAACGGGAATGGGTAGACCGTTTTTTGGAATCGGGATTTGTAGACAGTTTCAGGGAATTCAACCAGGAACCGCACCAGTACACCTGGTGGAGCATGCGGGCCGCTTCGCGTGAGCGCAACAAAGGCTGGCGTATTGATTATGCTTTTGCCACGGAATCCCTGAGAAGCAAGCTGCGGAACTGTGTGATTTTACCCGAGGCCAAACATTCAGACCACTGTCCGGTTTTGCTTGAAGTTGAATTATAATGTCAGCATAGCTGAAAACTTACTAATTTTGCATCATGAATCGCAACGCAACATCCGTTTTACTGCTGGCCCTGGGGCTTCTGCTCTCCTTTAGCTCTTGCCAGCCTTCCGAAGAGGATTACCTGACCAAAATCAGTAAAGCCTGGCAGCTGAACAAGCATTACGTTAACAATGAAGATAAAACGGCCGAATTCAAATCCGTAAATAAAAATTTCACACTGCAATTCTATGAAGATTATACGTTTCTTCAGTCAGCCGTGGTGAATGATACGTTCAGAACCAAATCGGGCTCTTGGGATTTGAATGAAGACCTCGATACTATTTTCTTTCAGACCAGCACGGATACCAATGCGTATTTTATACGATTGTTACGCCAGAAAAACTTCAATATCCGTCAAACGGTGGCTGATACCTCTTACGATTATTTCCTGACCGATTATTAAACATCCGGATGAAAGTAATTGATAAGCTGGTTCCCGGCAAAACCCTGTTTTCGTTTGAAATTCTTCCTCCCCAAAAAGGCAGCAGCATCGATTCTATTTACGATGCCATAGACCCGCTTTTGGCATTTGACCCTTCCTACATAAACGTTACCTATCACCGTCAGGAATACATCTACAAAAAACGCGAAAAAGGCTACCTCGAAAAAGTAGCCGTACGCAAACGCCCCGGAACGGTAGGCATTTGTGCCGCCATAAAGCATAAATATAACATTGATACGGTTCCGCACCTGATTTGTGGCGGTTTTACCAAAGACGAAACCGAAAATGCCCTGATTGACCTCCAATTTTTGGGTATCGATAATGTGTTGGCGCTTCGCGGAGATCCAATTAAAACAGAACAGGTATTTAACCCGGCCGAGGGCGGAAACCAAAATGCACTTGAACTGGTTGAACAGATCATGCGCCTCAAAAACGGCCAATACCTGGATGAAGACGTAAAGAATCCGCAACCGCTGGATTTATGCGTGGGCGTGGCCGGATATCCCGAAAAACATTTTGAGGCGCCGAACATGGCCACCGATATCCACCACCTGAAAAATAAAATTGATGCCGGGGCGGATTACATCGTTACCCAGCTCTTTTTTGATAATGCCAAATATTTTGAGTTTGTAGAAAAGTGCCGTAAAGCCGGAATTACCGTTCCCATTATACCCGGAATTAAGCCCATTTCGAGGCTTTCGCATTTAACCTTTATGCCCAAGTTTTTCCATGTGGATATTCCGGAAGCCCTGAGCATAGAACTTTTAAAATGTAAAACCGATACCGAAGCGGCCGAGGTGGGTAAAGAATGGGCCATTCAACAAGCCAGAGAACTGATTAGTTATAATGTTCCCAGTATCCATTTTTACACCATGGGAAAAAGTGTACAAACCGCGGCTATTGCCAAAGCAGTTTATTAAATTAAGAATACCGGCAACATTTTTGTTGCGTTACATTTTGAAATAAAGTCAACATCGTATGAGTACGGAAGAACAAAAGCAGAAAAGCAGCTCCAAGGGCGGAGTAATTGTATTGTCCATTTTATTATTGCTTTCCGTAGCAGGCAATATTTGGCAATTTTTTAATACCCAAGGGGTAAAGACCGAAGCCGCCCAAGTGGTAAAAGAAATGGATACCCTTACTGCCCGAAAAGTGGAACTGGAAACGGAAGTAAGTCAGATTACCTCCGAGTTGGAGCAGTTTAAAGGCCGCTCAGCCGAACTGGATTCACTGCTTGCCGATGCCGAACGCAAAATTGAAGATCAAAAACGCCAAATTTCCGGCCTCATTGAGCAGAAAAAAGACTATCAAATCTTACAGGCCCGGTACGCCGATCTTCAAAAACTGAAAGATGGTTACCTGCTTGAAATAGACCGCTTACTTGCCGAAAACAAAGAACTGAAATACCAGAATACAGAGTTATCGGTGAAAGTGGATAAACTCAGCGAAGAAAAGGTAGACCTTACCGAAAAAGTGAACTATGCCTCGGCGCTTAAAATTCAGAATGTACGCCTTACGCCATACAAATTGCAGGCAAAAGGAAAACAAAAAGAAGTAGACAAAGCCAGCAAAGCCGACCGCATCAACATCAAATTTACCGTACTGCCCAATAAACTCAGCGCCATCGGACCCAAAACGGCCTACATCCGCATCGTAAATCCGGCCGGACTGGTTATGGCCGACGTGAGCGCTGCTTCAAAGAAATTCACCACCCGCGACGGTGCTGAAATGACCTTCTCGCGTCAGGTAACCTTTGATTACGACGGAAATGTTTCTACCCGCGAAGTAAATTGGGATCAGGAAGTATTCTCTAAAGGCACCTACAAAATTGAGATTTTCATCGACGGTGATTATGCCGGTGGCGAAAGTGTTGTGTTGGAATAATAGATAATTTAACAAAACGGAAAGGGCTGATTTATTGTAAATCAGCCCTTTTTTTGGTCTTAGTTCTAATGGAATTATCGTTTAACCAGTGGAAGTAAAATGTAGGATGCATTCAGGTTGTTATGCAGAATTTTCCAGTTTGCACCGTGATTGACGGCTTCAAAATGATCGCGGTCTGCACCGGAAATGGAAATGCGTATGGAATGCCCTTTTTTGAATAGATAGGAAACCGGGTACAAATCAAAAGCCAGGTATTCGGCCTCGCCCGGTGTAAGCGGTTTTCCATCCCGGCGTAGGTAGCTGTGGTTCGGAATTTCGGGCACATCGGTATGAAAACGTTCTTCTTTGCTCAGGTTGCGTTGCAATCCACGGAGTTGTCCCTCGGTTACATAGGTGGCTTTTCCGTTTTCGTCAATATCCTCTAAATACACAAAGAAAGCTCCGTCGGTTTGGTCACTGGCCACATACAGGTGAACCACGGCATGGCCGGTAAGTTCCACATCGGCCGACAGGGGTGCCATCGTAAAATGCGGAAGTGATTTGCTACGTTCATTCCAGTCGTAATAGGCGTAGGGCGTTTTTAATTGCCCCAGCAGGGAACGCCAACGGGTATACACCCCGGTACCAAAAGCCGTATCAACCACATACGGCGTAAATGCCTGTGCTTCGGTTGGTTTCACGGGCGTAAGGCTGTTTCCGGTATTGAAGAAAAAGGGTACATACCGGCTTTCTTTGGGTGGCCATACATCGCTCGATTTCCATTTCTCTTCACCCAGCGTGTAATAATGCACACGGGGTTCATTCTGTATGCCGTTATCAATGCCTTTGAGATGATAATCGAAAAACTTAAGCAGCTCCGAAGCCTTGCTGAATCCCGAAGGCCCCGGATTATGCGGACTGCAATTCATCCAGCCCCCGTGTTCCCAGGGACCCAAAATCAATTTATTGTCAGGGTTGTTGAGCGTAAGGTGGCGTTTTACGGCGGCATGCTGGTAATTTCCGTCATAGTATCCGCTCACGCTGTAAACGGCTACCTTGTATTGGTCCAGCAGTTCCGATTTGGTGTGCGGACTAAACAAATCAGGATTGGTAATTTTATCGGCCTGAGAAACATCATCACGGTAAGTGATTGACTTCACGCCTTCGGCCACGCTTAAATTGGCCTGGTGGTCTTTGATGGCTTCTTTGAGCATTTTTCGTTCCCCTTTTACGGGCTGCACGCCGGCTACGGCCATTTTGGCAATGGGATCTTTGCCGGGCAGTTTGTTATTGTCGAGTGCGTGGTTAGCGGCTCCCCAGTTGGTGGTAAAATATTGCAGTTTCACGCCTCCGGGAACAGAGATATCGTCATACACATCGTACAGCGAAAACATGGGTGCAATGGCTTTGATGGCCGGATGCCCCGTTGTGCCCAAAAACTCGGCCGTGGTGCCGCTGTAGCTGATGCCTGCCGAACCTACTTTGCCGCTGCACCAGTCTTGCTTAACTGCCCAGTCAACAATTTCGTAGCCGTCTTTTACTTCATCGGCTGTCCAGGGATGTTTGCGGCTGCCCATGCTGGCTCCGGAACCGCGGGCATCCACCGCCACCAGGGCATAGCCCTGTAAAATGACCTCCTTCATCATTTTGCCCGCATTGCCCGAAAAATTACTGAGAAACCCGTTAAAGGGCCAGTTAAACTGTGCGCCTCTCCAGTAGCGGGTTTGATACAAAATTACGGGGATTTTCTCACCCGGTTCCAAATCGGCCGGGAGGGATACGTTTACGGCAATTTTCACGCCGTCGCGCATGGTCAGGTACATGGAGGTAGATTTCACCTTCGTGTATTTCTTTTGCAGCGGATAGGCTTTAGGCGCCATTCCGGTGCCGGCCATATCAGTGGCCACATATTTTTTTTTGGAGACCTTGGGCGGCTTCTGGGCAAAAGTGGCCATGGAAACCTGAAGAATAAAAAGGCAGAGCAGAATGCGGTACATGAATAAATGAATTTCCCGTAAAGCTAAACAAAATCCGGCAATTTAGTATGCATGCAGCGGAATTTGGGGGTAAAGGAATGTGGGGGGATTAAGTTCAGCCTATTTCATATGTAGGGAATTTTTAAACACTGCGTTTTCACTCTCCCCCGATAGCCATCGTGGCTTAATCTGATTTTACTTGGCGTGATTTTTAGCGACAATTTTTAGCGACAACCGGAGTGAGGAATTCCTTTTTTCCGAAGAATTTGAGTATTTGTTTTAAAACAATTAATTTTAAAAAAAAGTTGATTTTAAACTCAAAATAAACTATTCTTAATAAATATTTTCTTATTGATTTAATTCAATAATCTTTAAATCTAAATCTTTCCAGAATCTTTCTTGTATTTTTCTGATTTGAGGAGAATCTGCTTTTTCGACAATATCAAATAATTTTATATAAATTGAGCCGTTATGATTTTCAACTACTTTCTGTGCAAAAGCCAAGTTTCTTAATTTATCAAAGTCTACTATTGACTTTGATTCAATCCCAAAAATTAATTCAGATGCAGCAACCAGTTGTAGTCCCTTAACTAAAGTTCGTCTTCCATAATTTAGTGAAGTATCAATTATTTTTCCTAAATACGGATGTTTCACAAATTTTAAATTCTCCCTAGATTTTCCAATTAAATCATAATTTGACTCAAATATCTCTGATTCATTACTGGCATCAATACTATCAAAATAAGCACAGTTAATAAGTGCATCAGATTCACTATAAAATTGAAAAATCTTATCCACAAACAATTCTGCAAAAGGAATATCAGATGTAAGATTTACTGTAGCTAAATTATTTTCAACTATATAACTTATGATAAGAGCATTATCAGCAAAATCATCAATGAGAGGTTTGTCAAAAAGTGATAAACGTTCGTTATCATGAACCATGTTCATCACTTCAGATGTATAATAGTTCCCGTCCTCATTTGTTTTACTGCTTATTATCCAAGCAGGAGTAAAAAATAAATTATCATGTAAAAATTTAATAGTTTCTTTCTTACGAAACTTTGATAAAGTAAATGTGGCAAATAAAGAATATATCATAATTAGTAAAATCTATATTTAGTGAAATACCTTATTGTCTTGTGGCGGTCATCGCTTTTTTTAATTTGGCTATATTATATGTTGTTCGCATTAAACCATATGGAATATTTCGTAAAAAATGCATTCAATAGGCTGCGTGCATTAGGTTAACGCAAAATGCATATTTCAAATGTAGGAATTTTTTCAAACACTCCGCGCTCACTTATGTTAGGAATGCAATAATACTAACCGAGCTTGAGATTGGGAATTAACAAAATATTACATAAGTAAAATATTATGATTTTGCGTTTACTTAATCAACCATACACGGTGAATTTTTAACATAAATTGGGCGTGATGAATAATATATCAGTCCATTGACATATTTTACCTGATACCAAAATTCACGATTCCCCAAAAATATCATTGAGCTATGATAAATGAAATTCTTATCGTTGTTTGTTTTGTACTTAGAAGGACGTATTAAATACTGAATTTCAATAGCAATTATGAAATCGTCTTTTGAATTAATTTTAGTTCCACATTCTTTTAAATAGTGTTTTTCTTTTTCAGGAATAAATGGCAAATAAACCCCTCTTGGTTTTTTAGCAGTAAATAAATTATCCTCTAGGCTTAAAGATGTATCAGATTTTAAGGGTATAAATACACTTTTTTCATTATTTTTTAAAATTAGATATCCTATTTCTCTTTTAATTACATCTTTTTTCGGAGCAAAAAGAACAAAGTTGCACGAATAAGAAAACACAGATAAAATAGTTATAAAAGACCACTTTTTCATTATTTAGTAATTGCACCGAATTCATAAGCATTGGCATCGCCGTAAACCTCGTACACCTTCATCTTCCCGATAGTTATCGGGACGTTAAAACCGAATCGATAACCCCTTACACCCTCTTTTATAAAAATGCGGCCACCAGGCAAAGCAGGGTAAGTTAACATAGCGTGCATATTTCAAATGTAGGGATTTTTTTGTTTGCCCAACAAAGCGGCATTAGCATTAATGTGGCAAAGACAGGGATGCATCGGTCTATCAATTCGTAAACTAATCGAGCTATTTTAAGAAGGGCCTTTCCATGCTAGATTTATAGACTCTCAGTCTGCTGAAGCCTTGTACCATCTGCTCGATCACCTTGTATGTTGACGTTAAATAATTTGTTTACATGAATTGTATACATAAAGACTCCCTTAAATTTGCAAGGATAATTAACATTCTTGTCTTTTTAGAAACACAATCATGGTCATTTTTATTTAGAAATACACTCTTTTTGACTACTTGAAAATATTCTTTTGAAGTTGGGTTTTCAAAAATTATAGCAATACTTATATAAGCAGCTTCAAAATCAAGGTTAATTGCATGATAATCACAATTGTTATTTTCAAATTTTTTACCTAATATATCAATGATTTGCCAAGATTCCATTAATTTATTTTTAATTAATTCTTGATTGTCAATTAAATAGTTATTCACCTTGCTCTCTATATGATTACTTCCTTCATAGAGTTCCTTCGTTATCGAGCTATAATTAGTGTTATCAACTACTTTTTCTGGATTGCAGCAATGTACAAAAGCTAAAATCCAGAAACATAAAAGAAATTTTTTTACCATTATCTTACTATTTATTTCCTATACTTTTTTGGTAAATTATTTCCAGAATGGCTATTTCTTTGATACTAATTAATTTCATACTTAGAATGCATTGAGACTCTTTTAGTAGCAAAAATCATCAATTAAAAATGCTCCAAATATCTGGCTTCATTCGTCACCTATCCATTGAATTTGAAAAGTATTTTAAAGTAGCCCTAGTGCTAGTTATTCAATCTATTCACCAAATAAAGCAAATTTTTGACAATCCCGGCATCAATTTTTCAAGATTGAATCATAGCATAACTTGCTCTTGAACAACAAACACAATTGAGCAATCAACTATACCCCATTCGCATTTTAAAACCCACCCCGAACCAGTTTGCGTGTGAAGCGGTTTCCATTTTTTGAATCGGTTACCTGGATAATGTAAACGCCCTGAGGTATATTTTCCAGTCCTAAGCTGTATTGTTCGCTGTTGAATTGTTCCCTGCGGATGGTTTTTCCCGAAAGGTCTTTAATCTCCAAGCTAAACTCCGACACGTAATTCATGTACACCACGCTCTGGCTGTTTGAGGGATTGGGATATACCTGCATGTTCAGCTCAGGCTCCGCCGGGGAGGACGGCTCCTCTACCGATGCCAGGGCCTGATCGTAAACCGGCAGTTTAATACGGGACGGATGCACCGGCGAAAACGCCACACGGTTTACGGCAATACGCGGCTGCATAACGGTGCCGTTGAAGGTATACGTTTGTCCGTCGCCCGGACGGCGGCGGAAAAATTCACCCGGCATGATGGGAATGTTCGGGTTTACCTGGTAACGGGTGTAATTACTGCTGCTGATTAAGATTTTCATCTTGTGGTTTTTCCCGAAGGTGTATGCAATGGGCAGCATCTGAAACGCATATTCATACACCTCGCCAATATTGATGTTATCAAAAACCGCATTCACGTCTTCCTGTCCATCAACAATTGATTTGGCATACCGGCGGGCACGGGCATTCACGCATCCCTCGGATACAAAAAGTTCACGGCCGTCGGGATAAACATCCACGATGCGCACAAAGAAATCGGTATCGGTAAGGCCGCTGGTGGTGCCGGCCGGATTTGATTTGGCATAAAGGGTAGCTTCCGGAAATCCGATAATGGTAAGCGTATCATTCAATACATCGGTTTCAAACTGAATCACTCCCGGATGGTTCAAGGTATATTCATCCCAGTCGGTAAGGTCAAACTGACCCTGGCTGTCGCGAAGTCCGTCAGGTGTTTTCACAATCATATTACCCCCGCCGATGGTACGCACCGGATTGTTGGGATCATGCAATAACATTTTAAATCCTTCGTCGGTAGAGGGACTCGACTGGTTCAATGTGCCGTTTTGGTGGAAGAAATAATTATCCCAGCGGATACCGCCCACCAGCGGGAAATTCTGGGCGCCCATCCAATAATTACCCACTCCTTCATTTTCGGGAACACCGTCGTTCACCGGACCGATAACGTAAAAACGCACATCCGGCACCTGATTAAAATCTTTATACGGAATGGCATTGATTTCACCGCCGTCAATACCGGAAATCAGCGGACTGTCTAACTGCGGAATATCAAGGGTCACCACATTTTCGCTTTGGGTAAGAATATCGCGGATGGCAATTTTAACACCCGATAAACCCGCCGATCCATTCATGAAGGCCACCAGATCATTGAGCGGAATTTTGTAATTCTCGGCCGGAACGCGAATCTGGAAAATGCTTGCAACCGTATTCCAGGTTTCGGAGCGGGGAATGAATGCTTTGGGTTCACCCAAAAACTGGGCAGAATCATAATTCATGTTATACCGGTACCAGGATATCACTTCAGATTGCAGGGCTTTGGAAATGGGCAGTTCCGAAGATGAAAAATCATCGAGGCTAAAACCGATGATATCGGCCACATTCTCGGGATAAGTCATATCTCCGGTGGTTCTGCTGCCGATGGTTTGGTGCGCCCAAGGACCGATAACCAGTTTTTGGAGTTTCTGGGCCCGCTTGGCCGGATCTAAATTCTTGCGGAGTAAATTCCAGGTTTCAATCTGCCCGTCAATGAAAATATCCCACCATCCCGTAAGGTGAAACATGGGTACTTCCATATTGGTGTAGCGGCTGTACTCGCCGTTGGCATCACCCATGCCCTGTGCATCAACCGGCGCACGGCTGGCATCCATATCGGCACGGCCTATGCTGTTTGGATAATAACCCGCAGGACCGTCTAAATACTGAACCGTGGCAAAGTGGTTAATGGCCCGGTTGGCCGCTTCAAATTTATTGGGAAGCCCATAATCTGTTGACGAATGCAGGTTATTGTCAATATCGTTGTCAATGGCATTCAGGTCATCATCGGTACCCGTAAAAATTTGTCCCTTCAGCCAGCCGTTTACCAACTGATCGCGGAACACGCCGTTCTGAAAACCGGTACTCTTATAAAATTCTTGCGTAGCCACAATCGGAATAAGGCATTTTAATCCGGGCTGCGATGGATCTACTTTCCGGGCCGCAGCCGCCTGATATTGGTTATATCCCAAGGCCGATGCGCCAAACATACCGATTCGTCCGTTGGTTAAAACATCCGTTGTATCCGGATTGCCGTCACCGTCGTTATCAAATGTCCAGGGTTGGTTCAAAATGGCCTGAATGGAATAGTAACCGTCCTCGTGTTTATTTCCGTTTCTGGGGTCGCTCAGCGGGGTAACATCCAGCACATGTCCGTATGAAGGATGGTACGGATTTTTGTTCCAGCCGTCGCTGTATAAAGGCATGTAAACGCCTTCGGAAGTGTAGCGTCCGCGCATATCCTGCACGGCGTAGGTATAGCCCAGAATGTTAATCGGGGCGGCTGCATCATCCCAGCTACCTTTGTTATACGGCGTTCTTGAAAACACCATGGGCAACTGAAACGGAAGCGGATTAGGCT
>Ga0075154_10001288_pt1 | contig 18345 bp, 14 predicted proteins | sample JI71714BDNA_FD_70965 | JGI IMG/M metagenome (GOLD analysis project Ga0075154, IMG submission 70965) | Wastewater effluent complex algal communities from Wisconsin, to seasonally profile nutrient transformation and Carbon sequestration -... | ecosystem: Engineered > WWTP > Effluent > Algae...
TTTAGATTTGAGCTAATTTCCCATTCTACCCGCTCATCCTCAATCAGCGACTTCAATAAAGAAAGCGCCACATCTTTGGTGAGTACATCCAAGTCTAACCGCACAATCGGCACACCTAACTAAACCTGTGTTGTCATCAATACTTTAAAGCGCGGCTCTACAGGAGGCAGAAACATCATCTAGCACTAGCAACACCTCCCCCGGCAACCAATGCCGCCAGCAGAATGCTACCTGAGAAGGCAAATCCAAATCGTCTGAGGGCTACAACTGCAAATGCACTCTGGCAAACGTGACAATCTGAGTCCCAAATCTAATTCCCCCGCCATCAACCAGCAAATCCCACCGGGATAAGTCTGTTGCTGCCAATGGAGGTGAGCATATTGCAGCGCTAGTTCCGTTTTCCCCACTCCACCCATACCAGCGATCGCAGAAATCGCAACTCGATCGCTGTGCTGTAACTGTTGGTGTAGTGTCGCGATCGCTTGTCAATTTAGCCCTCCTGAGTCAAGTCACCCAGATTAAAATCACCGCTCATCTGGGACATTTCATGCCTCTATTTTGGAACAGTGTTCAACAAAATGACGACCCCACAAGTTACCCGTTCGAGAAAGCTGTCAACCCAGAAGTAGTGGGAGAGAGCGATCGCGTTTTGAATTTGAAGGGGAGGCAACTCTCTTGTGGAGCAGGCATCATATCTACTTTATTCAGATTGCTCAAGGCTTGCTTGAACTTCGGCAAGGATAGCCTGAATCGTTGGATTATCGGGCAACGCTTCTAAATCAGCACATCCTTCTGCGCTCACATCCCTCAAGAATCTTGCAAAACGTTTCTGAACCCTGACTGTAAGAGGATGATTCGAGCCGAACCGCTGTTCACAAATCGCCAATGTTTGCACATACAAAGGCTGTGCCTCACGGTAGCGCTCCTGAGATGAGTACATGACTGCCAGACTGTAGAGACTGTTTGCCACGTCAGGATGCTCCTCTCCCAAAAGGCGTTGTCTAAGTTCCAAGGCTTGCATAAACAACAGCTCTGCTTCTTTAGAGCGACCTTGTTCACTATAGACATTGGCTAGATTATTAAGGCATCGTGCCACATCACGATGCTCCTCTCCAAACTGAAGTTTGTACAGCTCTAATGCTTGTAAGTACAATGGTTCGGCTTCGCTATGGCGACCTTGAGAGTGATAAAGCACAGCCAAGTTATTGAGGCTTTGTGCCATATGATGCTCATCTCCAAGTTGGCGTTTGTACAGGTTCAAGGCTTGTATGTACAAGGATTCAGCTTCACCATAGCGACCTTGTGATTTATAAAGCAACGCCAGATTATTGAGGCTAATAGTTACTTGGGCGTGTTCCTCTCCTAAAAGCCTCTTTGTGAGTTCCAAAGCCTGTACTAACAGAGGTTCTGCTTTACTGTAGTGACCTTGAGATGTGTAGAGCCATGCCAGATTAGTAAAGCTTTCTACTACTGCAAGATGCTCAGATCCGAAACGGGCTTGAGTAACAGCTAGGCACTTCTCAAACCAGGGTACTGCTTTGTCATAAAATCCTTGACCTTCATAGAACCAGCCTAAGCCGATAAAAGGCTTTGCTGAATCCTCATCGCTGAGATAGGCAGTCAGATGGTCAGCTACTTCTGCCAGATGAGGTATGACAGAGCTGAGGGAAACAATTTGCTCACGAGTTAATTCATTCTGCTGAGGGACTTGCGTTGCCTCTACTGACATTCTCCCTGCAAATTCTCGCTTCAGCTCATCTGCTCGATCAGAGTGTTCGAGCTTCTCCCGGAAAAATTCTCGAATTAATTGATGCAAACGGTAGGTATCCTCACCCTGAAGTAGATGCAGACTCTCCAATTCAACTCTGGCATCCTCCAAATCTTCAGCGTCTTGCCCTGTCTCTACGCTTTCCACCAAATCCCAAGGAATAGGAGCCAAGGCAAATAAACTCAGCAAACAGCCTAACTGCTTAGCCTCTTCACTCAACTCCTCCCAACTCAATTCAAAAGCAGCAGCAACTCCTCGCCTAACATTCAGCGTCCATGCGGGGTCATTCTTGTCCCGCTCCAAAGATTCGTGCTTGAGTCCTTTTTTTTCCAATCGCCGCAGCATCTCTGCCGGAGAAATCTTCCGCTTCTTCACATAGCGCCCTACCAAATTCAGCGCTAGTGGCAAATAGCCCAGCCTTTGACACAGTTCTTTGGCATCTGCTAACTCATGGTTAATCTTTTCTTCTCCAATCCACTCCCGTAAAAGTTCCAACGCGGCTGACTCATCTAACACATCGAGTGTGAATGACTGGGGAAGATCCAACTGTAACCGCGTCGTGATTAGCACCTTAAACCGGGAGGGTTGAGGTGGCAGGTATGGCTCCACCTTTGGGTAATCGTTGACATCATCTAGCACCACCAGCACGTTTCCTTCATGCCAGCGCGACCAGCAGAAATCAACTTGACTCGGTAAGTCCCAGTCTTCCGGTGGGTTTAGCCCCAATTTGGCTTGAGCAAACCGCACTATCTGAATGCCAACATCTTCATCCCTCGCCCTTAACCAACAGATACCACCTGGATAGGTGAGCAATAGCAAATGAAGTAGAGCATACTGAGTTGCCAGTTCCGTCTTGCCAACTCCCCCCATACCTTCTATAGCAGCAATCACCACTTGGTTATTGTGCTGCACCATCTGGTGTAAGTTTTCAAGTGCTTCAGCACGTCCCACAAACTTGATTGTGCCACTGTGAGGAAGATTGTGGGGTATTCCAGTTGGCTTGAAGGAGTCGGGCTGTTTAACAATAACCAGCAAGTTCAAAATCTGGTTAATGTCCCCTGTTGTTAAGTTGCCACCTACTTGAACATTCTGGAGAATGCTTTGCAAAACTTGTTCGGGGCTTAGGCGATCGCTCATATTTTTTTTGCGTATCTGGCGAACTGACAAAAGGTTGGAAAACTGCACTCAATATACTTTTGACGACTTCTAGGCCTTGATTCTAAAAGTCCTACTATTCTGTATTCCGAAACTTGATCGATTAGAGCCGGATAGTTTTGTTGATGCTAACCCTTCTAACCCACTAGAGAATATTGACCCGCCATCGCAAATCCCACCACCCACTTGCGACATTGCACTGATCCAAATCGAGCGGGTGCGGGCAACCAGAACGCGGGTATCGGAGTTCACGGTGATGATAAATGAACTGCTACTTTTTACGGAGCGTGAGCTCAGAAGCTTGCATTGACTGTCCTAGGTCGCAGAACTTCGACATTCAGCTCTAGTTTTTCTCCCAACCACAAAGAATGTGTTGTGTGGTCTGCCACATCGTCGCCTGTTTCGGGATGGACCAGAATATCTAACCCTTCGCGGTGCAGCATCAACCAAGGAACGACTGTGCCAAACTGCGGGGGTAAAAAAGCAACTTGATACATCGCTTGGGGGTGTGGCCCAATGGGTTTGTCGTGCCAACGCCCTAGCTGCACCTCAAACTGAGCCAATCCTTCACGCACCCGCGCAGCAGCATCACGGCTATCATTGTCAAAGTAAATATGCGCGTGAAAACCAACAATTTCGATGGTGTCTTCTTTCATCATTTTCAGTAGGTTGTTGAGCCGACATTTAGACAAAACGGCTGTTAACTTCAGGCTAACTTGGTGAACGCCACTTATGAGGTGGGGGTTATGCGCGTAGTACAAGATGCAGCGATCGCACTCTGAGGGATTTTGGGCATGACAGGCGTGTTGGGATTTGGTTCGAGTTCTCTCCAAATCGGTGTTGGTGGCGATCGGCAACAAGTTCGGGGGTTAGGTAGTGAAAACCGACTCTCAGCATTACGGAAAACTCTAATCAGTTTCTTGAAAGGAAAAGTTAGGCTTTATAAATCCTTTGACTAAATAGTATTAGCAACAGCTTTCAAAAGCTCAACAAACAGCCAACACTCCTTAACTGAGGTTAATTGGGAATATGGAAACACTAACAGCCGCTACGATCGCTACCGTGCTCCTGACGAAAATGATTGAGAAAGTTGGAGAAATGGTAGGCGAGAAGTTACCAGAGTTGGGAGCTAAGGCTCTGGAACAAATGGGGAAACTCAAACAAGCACTGTGGCGTAATGCTCCAGATACAGCCAGTGCCATTGAACGAGTCAATAACCTGCCCGAATTAGTGGAACAAGAGCCACAAGATTATGGTCTAGCAGCGCTTACAGAGAAAATGGAGTTAGCGGCAAAACACACAGAGGTGGCTGAAATCATCGAAGCACTGGCAGCAGAAGTCAGACCGCAACTGCCATCAAAAGTAGTACAAACGCTGGCAAGTGGAATTACATCTCAAGAAGGCAGCTTGACAGCTAAAAATCTGGGTCAAGATGCAGGGGGTAGTAATGATGTTACTCAAGTTTTGGCAACTGACTTAAATGCAAAATCAGATATCACATTAGATAACCTTACCCAAAAAAGGTAAAGAAAAGAGGAAGTAATAACAATATCCTTACTAATTGCTCTTGTGCAAAAATATTGTTGTTACTTTCATATAAAAGGAGCGCACTCGTTTCTTCAGGTTTTTTGTTTTACAGGGTGTACTATTCAAAATGTTCATCTAGTTTTTTCTCAGTTCGCAACCGCTTAATCTGCAGAGGAGTTGAAAGATGGTTGACAAAAAGAACGAAAGTATACTTTCTAAAGTAGAGCAAAATCTCGGACAAAATCTCAAGGCTGAAGGAAATATTTCACTTAGTAATATTACCCAAATCGGTCAACAGGTTGTACAGCAAAAACTTGATTTTTTTGAGCTAGATATTGAGAAATATCAACCTTCTCTAGGATTTACCAATCTTAAAATTACATCAGAGCTCATAGACAGTATTAAGGATAAGCGATTATTGGTATTAGGTGAAAGTCCTAATGTTGACCTCGCTACATTTGCAAAGTATTTGGCGTGTTACTGGAGCAATCAGCAATTAGCTTCTACTACTCAAAAGCTTGTAGTGAAAGAGTGGTATCGTAACTCCGATCCTCAAAGCATTGATGTAGAACTTCAAAATACAAAAGAGAACACTGTTTTTATTCTGACACAAGTTTCACCTCAAAATATTGTTGGCTATAGTCTACAACAAATTCAACAAGTTGCGTTTTCAAGTTCACACTATGTCATAGTCACGACAGATACACCATTGGCAGCTTGGAGATTGCCTGAAAGAGCTAAAACATTTTGGCATGAATTAACAGTTGAGGATGTTGCTGACTCTCAAGAATTGGTAAACAAACTTACAGATAAAGAATCTATTCATGACTGGTACTACCGTCGTTTAACCCCTCGCGAACAACTACTTGCATTAGGACTGAGTTTCTTTGATGGGCTTTTTGACGATCAATTTTTTGCTGCACTGGAGGAAATAGTTGAAAATGCGTGGCAGCGACGAGATACTACATTACGCGCTCTTGATTATTGTGATTTAGACAATCTTCGTAGTTTCTTTAATTTTACGAAGACAAATACTTCAATAACTTTCATTGAAGTTCGTTTTCCCAAACAGCGTCAGATGCTGCTCAAGGTAGCATGGAAAAGCCATCGCAGACTGATTCTTGCTGCATTGCCCGTGCTCGTAAATCTTGTAAAAAACTCGGTGAGGCGTTACGAGCGCGAGTTATACGGTTCTCCTGTACGGTGCGACCAGTTACGCAGAGTCATAAGCGAGACAATTAGCGATATTGGTTTAATTGCTAGCGATGCTGTTGAAGATACCCTACTCAACATAGCAGCAGATGAGGATATTAACGTCCAAGCAGTAGCTGCACAAGCTATGGCATTGTGGCGCGATGACAATAAAAGAGAATTTATTGTTGACGAAATTACGAATTATCATATAGATCGCCAACTCTTTGAAACTCTTCAACGTTGGCAAAAAGAAGCAAGAGTTCTCAGTTTAGTAAATGCTATTTTGGATAAACGGAATCACAAAGACAGTAAACAGCCAGTAGACTACATTCGAGCTACAATTGCTCTTACAGTTGGTTATGCTGGATTGTACGATCCACCCGACCAACTATCGCCAGAACTTTTAGAATTACTAAAGCATTTGATAATTGAACAGAATGAACTTGTTCGGAATCGAGTGTTCACATTTACTCTACCGAGACTTACTGCCCGACACATAATTCAGTTGCGCGACATCTTGCATGATATGTTGCGATATATTGATGATTCAGTTTTAGCGGTTGCTAATAGTCTGGCGTTTGCTTATCGCTTTAGACCAGATGATGTTTTAGAAACACTCACTTTGTGGAATAGCGAATGTAAAGAGAGACGCCCTAACCGAATCAACAAAGCTGAAGTAACATCCCGTGAGGCTTTGTTGGCAACTGTAGCGCTAACTTATGGAAAAATTGAATGCGACAAAAGTATTGGAACTCTTACACCCCTCGTGGCAGTTCAATATTTGAAGATTATTCTTTTAGAAGAACTACATCCTCGTGTTAGGGAAATTGCTCTATTTGCAATTGGTTGTCAAGCTGAACGAGCATTTGACCAAGTTGAGCCGGAGTTACAGGATTTAGTCAGTCGTCAGATTACACAAAAAGAACGTCAAGAAGTTGCTGAAATACTCACCGAAATTTATTTGAAACAACGTTTTGAATTACTTGGTGGAGACCAAACTATTGAAATTGACAATAAACAATATCAAGTTTGGCTTAGGCTTAATTCAACGCGACCGTTAACTACTGTAGAGCAGGCAATGGTTCATTGGGTGAAGAACAAGCAAAATCCAATGGCTCAACAGGTAGCAACTAACGCCGCAGCTAATTTTGCTAGCAAATTAGAACAAGAGGAAGAACGTCAAATAAAGCAGTTACGGGAAGGTCGCGATTCTTTGAAAACAACATCAATAACTGTCTATGCAGACCCTATAGAGGTTGGAAAACCACCTCAAGATTGGTATTTTGGTAAATTAATTGCTTGGCTAGCAACGCGAGACGCAGAGAGTTATCGAACCGCTATCCACAATCTGTTACCTGAAGGCTTAAGACAATACAAAAAAAGCCAAGAAGTCATGAATTTTGTATTGCTACAAAAGTGGGGTACTGCTTCAGATGCTGAGGTGAGGGCTATCTCTAAAAAGTTAAAGTCTGGTCTTTGGTGGGCGGAGAATTTAGTTTGGTTTGTAGCATTTGGTATAGGTGGTGTACTTACTTTAGTTGGAGTAGCAGCTATTAACATAAGTAACTCTCCCAAGCAGACTATTATAGTTGATACACGCCAACAAATTGAGAATAGTTCTGTCAACAATCCAACAACACCCGTTACCTCTCCGCTTCCAGCTAAAGATGACAAAACTACCAATGCAACTCTTGTAGGAGAATCTGGCTCAAAGAATATTCGATCGGGACCTGGAACCGAACACGATGTACGTCACATTGCTTATCCCGGCGATCGTCTTCGAGTTATCGGTAAAAGTAACGATCGGGGAGGATACCTTTGGTATAATATCTACTTTCCACAGTCAGGCGCTGAAGGTTGGATTGGAGCTCATTTGGTTCAGGTTGATGCTGGCGTTCAACCCTAATTTTTGAGTATTTGTATGATAGTTTCACAGGGAATTTTATACGAATGGAAAAAGCTTCAGAGGTTATTTGCTGTACATGAACCTTAAAATGATTAGTAAATTATGGAAGCGATTGCGTTTTGTTTTAGTGATTGTTCTAGTTTTAATAGGTATTGCTCTTAATATTTACGCAGCAACTCAATTTACCAAACATGAATCCAGTATTTCTCAGCCTAATCCTAATAGTGAACGAGAGTTAAAAGCTCTACCCACTCCAACTACTACTCCAACTACTACTGTTTCTTCTAAAGCGGTCTTACCAGGGAAAACTGACGACGACAAAACATTGTTAGGGAAGTCCAACTTAGGACACTTTCCTTTCGTAGAGGGCAACTCCAGCGAAATGTTGACTGTCGCTAGCTACGGCCCTGGTGAATATCAGAGATTCGAGAAACTCGCTCCAGAGGCAGCATTAGCACTCATGAAGTTGATTTATGCAGCAAGATATGAGGGAGTTTGGATTGTCCCTGTTTCAGGTTTTCGGAATATCGCGGATCAGGAAAAGCTTTTTGAAGTCCAAATTCAAAAACTTGGCTCGCCAGAAGCTGCCTCGAAGTTGAGCGCTCCTCCTGGTTATAGCGAACATCATACAGGTTACGCTATTGACCTTGCTGAGGGTCATTTCCCCAAGCAGGATATTACGTACAACTTTGCGACAACAGATACGTTTAAGTGGTTAAACCTGCACGCTAAAGAGTTTGGATTTGAGTTGTCATTTCCTGAAAATAACGTTCAAGGGGTAAGTTATGAACCTTGGCACTGGCGTTTTGTCGGTTCATCAGAGGCACAGGTCATTTTCAGGAATCAAGCCAGTAAACTCGATATAATTCCATAAAGAATGCTTTAATGATGGGCAGCGCCTATGTCAATAATGACCGTTAATGAAACCATAAGGGTTTGTTCATTTTCTTTTGAGTCATTTTAGATTTTGATTTGATAACGATCACAAATTAAAAATTAATAGTGTGAACGATCGCCCTAATTCTCCAAAAAACCAACAAATCGCTGCTAGCAACCTGAATGCAGGGGGCGACATCAAAATTGACCTTACTCAGACCATCAATCACACTATCATCAATCAGGGCAATGCAGCTTTAGATATAAACAATTATGATGTTTTATTAGCTGCTGTAGACACAATTAACAGTTGCTACTTCTCTCGCCTACAAAAAGAAGCAATTGCAGGAAAAATAATTCTCAGAGATGAGGTAGTTCCTATTGTGGATAAGCTCACCTCACCAGAACATAAACGCAGTATATTAGTTACAGGTCAAGCCGGAGTTGGTAAAAGTGGTGTTATACATCAAGCTATGGAAGCACTTATTCAAAAAAGTGTGCCACTCATAGCTTTTCGGGTAGATCGTTTAACTCCAACCCAGTCACCCAATCAAGTTGGAGAACAGTTGGAAAACTTACCGACTTCTCCTGCTCATGTTTTAGGCAACATTGCACAGGGGCGTGATTGTGTTTTAGTTATAGATCAGCTTGATGCGGTGAGTACAGCTTCTGGTCGCATTTCTGATTTTTTTGATTGTATAGAACAGATCGTAGATCAAGCTAAAGACTATCCGAAGATGCGTCTGTTGCTAGCTTGTCGCAAGTTTGACTTAGATTATGACTACAGATTGAAGCGTTTAACGGGTGAAAAGGGAATTGCCGATATGGTACCAATTAATCCCCTATCTCATGAAAAAGTGCGAGAGGTTGTTGCCGAATTGGGATTAAATAGCATCTCCCTTAACAAAAAGCAATTAGAACTGTTATCCATTCCTCTGCACCTGAGATTGCTAGCAGAAGTTGCAGAAGGCTCAAAAGCCAATATCCTCAATTTTACAACAGCTAAAGATCTATATGATAAATTCTGGGACTATAAAAAGGATATTATCGACAGACGGGGTAATTATGACCATTGGACAGATGTGATATACACTCTCTGTGATTCTATGAGCAAAAAGCAGAGGTTATCTGTTCCAAAAGCTCGTGTGGATCGATATGGAAAAACGGCTGAATTAATGACATCTGAGCACATCTTAGTTTCAGATGGACATCTGTATTCATTTTTTCATGAAAGTTTTTTTGACTATGCTTTTGCACGTCGATTTGCAGGTAAAGAGGAAGAACTATTAAATTTTTTAGGGAGTGGGGAGCAGCAACATTTATTTCGACGCGCTCAAGTTCGGCAAATTTTGGTTTATGAGCGGGATGCAGAGCGCGATCGCTATCTTGCTGACCTCCAAGCTTTAATTACTAGCCCGAACGTCCGCTTTCACATCAAGAAGGTAGTATTTGCCCTGCTTGCAGCGCTAGATGACCCCACACAAGAGGAGTGGGAGATTATGGCCCCGCTAATAGGTAAGCAAGCCGATCCCATCACGCAACAAGTTTGGCAAACTTTGCGTAGTTCTGTTCATTGGTTTCAACTGCTAGACTCGCTAGGATTAATAGAACAGTGGCTCAGGGATGAGAAGGACGAGAGTATCGAGCAAACGCTGATACTGCTATCTATTATGCAGAGGCAGATACCGGCTCGGGTGGCTGAGTTAGCAGAGCCTTTTATTGGTGTATCAGAAGCATGGCGCGATCGGCTCAACTACCTTATACAAAAGGCAGAAATTGTTACTGAGCGTCGTTTTTTTGACTTTTTCCTGCGACTTATTCATGCAGGAATTCTTGACCAACCACGAGGAAGAATCGCTTCCAATCGCGACTTTTGGAGGCAAATTTATTCTTTACCTCAACAGCGTCCAGACTGGGCTTGTGAAGCTATTAGCTGCTATCTCAATCGGTATTTAAATTTAAGTCTTGCTGCTGGACAACCCAATCTGTTCGATCGCAACTCTGGTACTCTACCTCACAGCCAATTTGGTGAACAGATTGTAATGGCAAGCGCGCGTCAGGATCCAAGAGCATTTATTGAACACGTGTTTCCTTTTATGCTACAGGTCATGGAGTTAACATCAACACGGGAAAATAATCCACCTTGGCGTGATTCAGTCTGGTATTATCGGCATTATGGTAAAGGCTATGACATTAATCATGCCTTATTAAGTGGGATGGAAGAAGCACTATCTGATTTAGCTGCGAACCATCCTGAAGATTTTTCCATCATCCTCGCAGAGCAACAACTTCGTAGCTCTAATTTTGAAACCATCCAGTTTTTGTTAATTCGTGCCTATACTGCGAATGGAGAAAGATTTGCCGATGAAGCTATTGATTACCTTTGCGAACTACCAGCACGAATCCAAACAGGATATACCATTTGTAGCAGTAGTGAAGGAGCTTCCTTCTGGGCCACTCGCCAACTCCTAGAGGCGGTTACTCCAAACGCCTCTAATGGGCATTTAGCAATGCTTGAAACAGAGCTCTTAAACTATTATCCTGAGTGGGAAAAAACAGCTAGTATGTACTCTTATGGTATGTACTCTTATTACGGTCATGCACAGTTTGTTTTGCTAGAAGGTATCAATTCCTCTCGGCGCTCAGAGTCAGCTACCCGTCGGTTACAAGAATGGCAGCGAAAGTTTAGTAAACAGTCAGTAGAAGCGCCGAAGCCAATGGTGGCAAGTTTCGTTGGTTCTCCCATACCAGAATCGGCTACACAGAAGATGACTGATGAACAGTGGTTGAGAGCAATTCAGCGCTATGACAAGCATGGCTTGGATTCCTACAAAGACTACTCTTTTGCAGGTGGGGCAAGCCAGTTATCACATCTTCTAGAAAGGCAAGTGAAGATTGAACCCAAACGTTTTGCTGCATTAGTTAGCCAGTTTCCAGATAACACAAATTCATCTTACTTTGATGCAGTTTTACGCGGTATTGCAGAAGTTGAGCTAGATATTGAGACTGCTTTTTTCGTATGTCAGCGTTGCCACCAATTACCCAATCATCCTTGTGGTCGTTGGATTTGTTGGCTGATTGGAAAATTAGCTGATTTACTCTGGTCTGAAAAGGCTTTTGATATTGTAACTTGGTATGCCTTAAACGACCCTAATCCCCAACAAGAGTCTTGGCGCACTGAGACTTCCAACGGACAGGTTTACTACGGTGGTGATATTTTTAGTGCTGGAATTAATTCGACACGAGGTAGTGCTGTAAGTGCAATTGCCCAACTAATTTTTGCGGATAAAAATCGCGCCTCTTATTTTCAACAATCTCTGCAACAGATAGTTCAAGACTCTTCGATTGCTGTTAGATCCTGTGTGGCTCAAGCACTAACAGCAATGTTGAATTATGACCGAGACTTAGCTGTCAGCTTGTTTCAGCAACTTTGCGATACCGAAGATGCACTTCTTGGAACTCGGACTGTTGAGGATTTCTTGTGCTACGCTTTACAAACGCATTTTGAAGTGCTAGCATCGATTGTTGAACGGATGATTATGTCTCCTATACCGGAAGTAGTAAAGGTTGGGACTAGACAAGCCTGTAGAGCAGCTTTAATTATCGAAGAGGTACGTTGGCTGGCAGAACTTTGCCTGTCTTGTACAGAAACTCATCGAATCGCTGCGACTGAGATATTCGTTGCCAACTTTCGTCAAGCACACTTTCGTGAATTTTCTGAAGATGTTTTAATTAAACTTTTCCAGGATTCGGTTGAACCAGTGCGTTCTCAAGCAGCTAGGTGTTTCTTACATTTTGAGGGAGATGAACTGGGTGATTACATCAGTTTAGTGGAGGCATTTGTTGATAGTCCCGCATTTTTTAGTGATGATTACAACTTAATCCATGCCTTGGAAGAGACAACAGCTAAACTTCCCGAGGCTGTTACTTATCGAGTGTGCAATCGCTTTATAGAAGGCTTGAAATCGGATGATGCTGATGTCAGTCAGCGTGGAAGGCTTGAAGCAGACAAAGTTAGTAAATTACTCCTGCAATTATATAGTCAAAGTAAAGACCAAGAGTTACAGTTGCACTGTCTTGACCTGATTGATTTTATGACTCAGATGGAAGTTTACGGATTAGCTGAGGCGCTAATGCAATATGATTATGATAGATGAAAGCGATTATAGTAGTTCTTGGGTAGAGGAGGTTCGCACTCAAACTTAAAAAGCTTGGCAACAGGCTTGTTTTGGCATACCTTCGCACAGCTTCATCGAAGGCAGCTTGCTTTACAGAATCCACAACTCCGTGGCAGATCAACTCAACCATTGTTCGGTGGCAAGAGTTAGAAGTTCGCGATCATCCTTTCATGTTTGTTGGGCTATGACGATCACAATTCCTACCCCACCAATCGCATCCGACTCAACAGCCGACAGAACCTTGGGTTCCATCCCATACAAATCATTCAGCACCGCCTTGACGTTCGGAAACACAAAATACTCCGTTAGTTTCCCAATCCGGTAGTTAAAGGGTTGATATCGGTGTTTGAAGTACAGTTCCACATTCCCCCGGTGTTCCCACAATCCCAGCAAATTAACGGTCACATCCGAGTAATGCGCCCTCACATCCCGCTGCACTTCGGCGATTCTCTCCTCAATCTGACGAGTTGTAACGCCAATTTTATAGAACCTGTTGCCGTCGGCTTTTACCTCTAAAAAGTAGAGCGAGTTCACCAGAATCCGTCGCAACTGCGATCGGTAAATCAGCAAATCAGCCCGCCGTTCTTCCAAGCAAGATAACCCCGCAGCTTCAGCCACCTCTACAGAGCGCTCTAACTTCATCAACTCCGACAGCAGCAAGGGTTCTTGGACTTGGTTGAACAACGCCAGGGGAAGCGCACCCACTGGGATTTTACCCAAGTCGGTAAACTGATAAGTGCGATCGCCCTCCGACTCTAGCAATCCTTTCAATTGCCACCGAAAGTTTACCAAGTCTTTGGGAATTGATCGCTTTTGGGCCCCGTACTCTGTTTGAGTCGATGTGGGGTAGTCGGGTAAGGTTTGAGCGTCACCGCTCTCCCCTCCCCTAAGAACCGTGCATAAGACTTTCGCACTTACACGGCTCAAGCCTTACTTCAAGCGAGTTGACTTGGATTTAGAATGTTCCTGTTTGTGACACGCATGGTGCAAGTGCTGTAGGTTTTCAATGTCGTCTCGTCCACCTCCAGCAACAGGAACTATGTGATGGGTGTTTAATTCCTCTCCATTGAATAAAGGTTCACCACAGATAGGACATTTCCAATTTTGGGTTTGAGCGATTTTATAATTCCGAGAGTTTTTCTCCCAGTGGCTCTTTCCATATTTCTGGTGACGTTTTTCCCAGTATTCTTGGAGTGAAGGGTCATCCGGTGATGCTTCCCCCTTGACCTTTACATGGCGTTCGATGGGCGTGTACGCTATCGGGTATAGGATTATCTCCTTTTCTTTCCCTCGGCGGTCGCTCGTTGTCGTAGCGAACGTCCATTTATTACCATTTATTGTCTTGAAGTAACGCTTCCGAACCCATTTTGTATTTTTGTTGGGATGTCTACGTTTAGCCCAACTCCAAAGGTATCGCCATGTTCTACTTTTGATATATTCAAAAGTTTCTTTACTAACAACACCTTTGTAATAATTGGAAAATCCACGAAGAATTGGATTAAGTCTTTTTATGACTGCTTCTTGTTCGCACCCATTCATTGCTGTAATTTCTCGCCCAATTCGTTTGCAGAAGTCCAGGACTTTTTTCTTCGAGGGCTTGATAAGCAATTTGCCATTGTAATGGCGGTGGTTGAATCCAAGAAAGTCAAAACCATCTTCCATCGACGTTATCAGCGTCTTCTCCGCGCTGAAATTCAGTCCTCTTTCTGACAACCATTGCTGAATCTGGATTTGGGCTTTTTCAAGACTTCCTTTGTCTCTAGCTGTGACAATAAAATCATCAGCATATCTAACCACGCCAAGTTTTGGATTGGTGGATTTTATATAGTTTTCTAATCCATGCAATCCGACATTAGCTAGAAGAGGTGATATCACTCCTCCCTGTGGTGTGCCTGTCTCGGTTGGGTTGTATTTCCCTTCAAAGATAAATCCAGCTTTTAACCATCCTTTTATTAAGTTTCTTCTAGGGAAGTTTCCTAACCGTTTGAGGATAGATTCATGGACAATGTTATCAAAGAAGCCTTGAATATCAGCTTCTAGAACCCAAGTATTTCTAGCATTTGGACTTGCATTTAATCTTATCCAGTTTTGTGCTATGGCGTCTTGACAACTTCTACCAGGTCTGAATCCATAGGAATTTGGTTCAAATATGGCTTCCCATTCTGGTTCTAGTGAATTAACTATTATTGCCTGTTCGATTCTGTCACGCACGGTCGGGATTCCGAGCGGTCGTTTCTTACCGTTAGCTTTGGGAATCATTACCCGTTTTGTTGGGTCTTGATTGCCGCCTTGCCAGTTATTTACCAGATTCACTCGCTGCTTTGGGGTATTGACAATTTCTTTATCAATTCCTGCCGTTGCTTTTCCTTTATTGGTCTGAGTGATTTTCCGAACAGATAATAATAGGTTCGCGTAGCTTCTTTGCATTAACTTTTGGAGACTTCGCAGTTTCTTCCAGTTACCAACTTTCCTCGCGAGAAAGATTCGTTGACGCAGATTCTTAACCGCTTTATTAAGCTGTTTCCAGTTGACCTGATTCCAGTCTTCTAACGGTTTTCTTAGTCCGTTTGTTGTACTTACATACACCATCTAACTTGTCCTCGAATTAAGTTTCTTTGTTTAGTCTCTTTCTCATAAGACCCAAGAGAAGTCTGCTATTCCTTTCGGTCAGGGACAAAGTTTGAATCCCTATCCCATCTATTACAGATGGGTGTTCGCTTTTTCTCTCATCCTCTACCCTCCAGAGAGTTCTGTCTTCCTTACGGTTGACTTACTATGGGTTTTCGACCTTTCCATAGACTCTGTAGGGCTTACCTTGTCGTTTCGTTTATTGCGTGTTCTCCATTAGATGTTGATTTTCCTGCGGTGGGAATTGTATTCACACGATTCATAGAGAATAAAACTATAAATCTACCCACTTACCTTTTGGTTAGAGCCTATCAGCCTTATTTGGCTCTCTGTGCGATGACGCAGTTTAGACATCAATTCACTTTCGTTCATCTTAGGAGAACTCCCTCTTGCTCCTTACCACGTTTAGGCTAGTGGTTAAGGTTACGTTTGTGGTCTGCACTCCGCCTGTTTCGTTACCTACTTGGGCGTGACCAGACTCTTTTGAGAGTCTTTTTACATGAGGGTAGAGAGTGTGAATTCTCTAGGAGAGTCGGCTCTCCGTTCTAAACGACCTTTCAAGTCGCGCTTATCCCCAGCACCTCTCAGTTAGAACTGGACGTGCCCGTTTCCGTGCATCCAGCTCCCGATATTCTTAGGGAGTGACCCTTTTGCTCATGTGTGAGTAGTCATGACAGGATTCGTGGATTGCTAGAAGATTTTTAGGTTTCCAGTTATCATGATTCTCGTCGATGTGATGTAGATTTACTCGCTCGTCGCTCATAAATTTCATCCCACAATGACCGCATGAATGGTTTTGCTTTTTAAGGGCTTTAGAGGTCAAATCATCGTATAACTTACTATTGCGTTCGCTCCAATAAGTTAAATCTCCGTCATAGGGCGATTTATCCCCTTTGACGGAGATGTGTTTGTTTTCGGAGTAAGGAACCGTTGGAAATGCCTTCTTAACAAGCTTAACGCTTGATTCTCTGGTATTTTTGGATTCCTTGTTAAATACCGTGTATGTTCTGTGATTTAAGAACCAAAGTGAAAACCTTGCTCCTGACATATCACAGAACCTATGGTAATTTCTCCATCCTCTAACTATTGGTGCTAGCTTTTCGGCTTTTACCTGAGAACCATAATTCGAGCAATTAACGATGTTCTTTACCTTCAAACGGAACTTTTTAAAATTATCCACTGAGGGGTAGCTTTTAAATCTTCCGTCGCTTAACACTTTGAAGTGCCAGCCGAGAAAGTCGAATCCATCTGTCGTAGCGGTAATCTTGGTCTTCTTAGCACTTACCATCATTCCTCTTGCTGCTAAAAAATTATCAATTTCGGCAAGTATTTTGACTGCATCGTCTTGAGGTCTAAGCATTATCACCATATCATCCGCATAACGGATTGATGTTTCGACAATGTTTGACGCTGGGGTTTTGCCAGTTATTCTAAATCCATCCTTATGGTATCTGTGAATACTTTCAATCCCGTTAAGAGCGATGTTGGCTAATAGGGGACTCACCACCCCACCTTGAGGAGTTCCTTGTTCCGGGAAATCGGGGTTGACCCCAGCTTTTAGGCATCGGAAGATTCCGAGCTTGATACCTTTGGGCGCAATTAAGTTGTCCATTATGGTGGTGTGACTAATCCTGTCGAAGCATTTTTCTATGTCGAGTTCGATCACTCGTTTTTCCATTCCATTACAGTAGCTTCTTAGATTGTTGAACAGGATTTTCTGTGCATCGTGCGCGGAGCGTCCGGCTCTGAACCCGTAGCTGTAAGCATGGAATGTTGCTTCGTGTGCTGGCTCTAAGGCGTATTTGGCGAGACATTGCCAAGTTCTATCCGCGATAGTTGGGATTTTCAGCATTCTGGTTGTCCCGTCCTTTTTGGGGATTGGGATTTCCCGTAGTCCTTGATGATGCCAGTTACCTGCCGACTCTTTGAGTATTGTTTCTAGGTCGAAACGTCCTGTAAAGTCGAGAGATTTTACACCGTCAACACCTGCTGTTTTCTTGCCAGCGTTTAGCTGTGTTACTTGTCGAATTGCTAGAAATCTTGCAGCTTTGGATTTCAGAATAAGTCTTTGTAGAGACTGCGCTTTCCGCTTGTTTCCTGCTTGAACCGCTTTGAACACTCTTTTTTGTAGGCGAAATAAATCTTTGCGGAATTTCTTCCACGGTAGATTCTTCCAAGATTCACTGGTATTGCTACTGTGCCTAATCATGCTCTGCTCCATTAAGTGTTTTCTGAATACCTTGCGAAAATTACTTCGCATCCTACCCGTCTTGAGAGAGTTCCGTATCTCATCTTACCTACATGGAAATCGACGTATCCATGACTCTCAAGTCGTTTTTATTCGTTCCCTCAGATGATTGATTGTTCCGTTAGGTGTAGCCAATTTAACTATCAGAAACCCAAGATTCTGGACGCTATTGTGGAAATGATGCGTCGGGCTTTAGCTCTGATGAGGTCAGGGTTTTTTAAGTTATGCCCTGCCTAAGTGTAAGTTACTTTTTTAGGCTCGGTTTCACCGTAGGAACTCCCTGTTAGCACCAGTGTCAGCCCATAACAGCCGTCTGATTGTGCCCAGTTAAGAGCTTCACTCTCCAAGAATTGAGCTTGGTCGGTGTGAGCAGATAAGGAGTCACGCATGAATCTTGCGGGAAGGACTTGCACCTTCATCAATCTGAGAGTTCAGTGCTCAACCTAGGGGTCAAGTTTCACGCTCATTAGTTATTTACGGATTGATTACCGAGATTCACTAATCAACGAATCGCACTTCCACAGCACTTTCAATTGTTCTAATTCATCACCCTTAAGTTGTATGTTGAAGCTGTCGTAGAGGGGCAGCGATGGGAAAGCTTTGGTTTTAATCCGCTGTGACACGGGTTTGCAAGTTTCCCCGGTGTGCGCGAAGTGATGTTTTTTCACCGACCCCTTTTTCGCTGTGAGAGAGCCGCCACAGTAGAGGCAAGCGAGGTTAGTTTTTCCGCGCACAACCTCATCAATGCTCGTCAGTTCGCCACTGCGAGCAACACCAAATTTAAGCCACATCGCCCTTCAATTCTCCTCAATGCAGGTTTGAAGATGCACCCGCTAGATGAAGAATTGTAACAATATTGCTTGTT
>Ga0075154_10001289_pt1 | contig 18302 bp, 9 predicted proteins | sample JI71714BDNA_FD_70965 | JGI IMG/M metagenome (GOLD analysis project Ga0075154, IMG submission 70965) | Wastewater effluent complex algal communities from Wisconsin, to seasonally profile nutrient transformation and Carbon sequestration -... | ecosystem: Engineered > WWTP > Effluent > Algae...
GGTTGGTGATGCCGTGCAAATTTTGGTTGGGAATGCGCCCCATAGCTGTAGGGTTGGGAAAATTATTCCCCTCAAAGGCAATAAATTCGCGTAAAATGTTGGCTGTGGTTGTTCCGAAACTCAAATTATTACTTCCTGTGGTCTCTTGCCGTCTGATATTGGTGGGGTCGGTAATGTCCCAAACGATAACATTGCTATTTGCGCCGTTGAGCTGGAACGTGCTGCTGCTGTGTGCCAAAGTGCGCTGGTCGCGGAAAGTTAGCCCGTTGCTGTATTGGGGGTTTATTCTCGCATTGATACAAATATAATCCAACCACGCTTCAGCCGAACTGCTGCCGTTGGTATAATTAAGGGTAATACTCAAATCGTTGCCACTTACCGTAAAAGTAGGATTGGCGTTCAAAATATTCGCATAAGTAGAATAAACGTAGAAGTTAGTAGCTGTAGTCGTTCCGCTAAAAATAGCCGCGCCATTAGCCAAAAAATCAAAACGGGAACTAGACGGAGCCCGCGATGCGGCTTTTGCGCTCATTTTAACGGGTTCATTGGTCTGGCGGCTGCTAAAGCTAAAATTGAAGGATTGAGAACGGCGGGTTTGAAACGCTTCCCCAAACCAATCGCGCCCTGTGGGGGGCAAAGCGGGTTGTTCTTTATTCAATAAATTCACCAATTCCGACTCGTGAAAAGTCAAAGCGTCGTAACCCGTGCTGGTGTAAGTGGTGGAACTAACATTGGGCTGGTCGCTGATGCGTTTGCCGTTGCTGTTGGCTAATTTTATAAAATAACAGCTTTTGGTGTCGTACAAATTCAACTGATGTCTAAAAAAAGTAGCTGCGCTGTCGTATCGCCAAGTCGTTGTGCCTTCAGCATAAAATAGGATATAATCTTGAGCATCAAAACGCCCATCGCTTTCGCCCTGCACAAAAATTGCCAACTCATTCAAATCATCGGGGCGGGCTATAGAGTTCAATTCGGGAAGCATTTTTCCCCCGTTTCCTAATATCTGCAAGCGTTGTGGGTTGATATTATCCACATCCACGCCCATATTTTTTAGAAAATTATAATCTAATTTGTAGATACCCGAGTTTTGAACCGCTATTTTGTAAATTTCTCCGTCTGACAAGCGCGAAGCGTAACCGTTGCGGGTTGATAATTGTGGGCTGTTGGCTATAGGGCGGGTTCTGACCACCAAAGTAGCAGAAACCAACTTTTCTATCTGGTTGGTTTGTGGGTTACGGCGAAGAGGTACGAATTTAATATGCGCTTGGGGCTTTTTTTGATAAAAATTTAAACTTGCAATGGGTTGAATATCATTGCCAAGCGATTGCGAAAAAGCCAACTCAAAACCCAACGGCGCATAAACTTCATTTTGCAAAACCGCTTCTATTTCCGCCGCTTGATTTAATGCTGCTTTATGGATAAAATAGGGCAAAGTTGGGTTTTGTTCATCAATAGCTGCCCCCTCAAAAAATGGATAATTGACATTGGTTCGCCCTTCTATGGGTTGCGAATACACTCGCGGCGCGTCTGTCCATTGGAGTTGGATATTGTGGGTAAAATTTTGTGCATTTAGATTATCCACAACCAACAAAATCAACGCAAATAGCGTTTTAGGGTAGAAAAACGGGTTAAAAATAGATTTTTGAGTGAAAATCATAACAGAAATTGATTTTTTTTGTTAGAAAGAGGGTAAAAATGCGCTTTTGGCGCGCAAATTGCTTTGCAGGACGAAATCAGTTTTTAAAACGGGAAAAAAATTTAAGTGTTGGTTATCAACCGATAAAAATGCTAAAAAAAGCAAAAATATTCAAAAAAATATCAAAAAATACCCACAAATGAAACAAATTCGTATTATTTTACTACTTTTGTGCTTTTATTTGGGCAAACTAAACGCCCAAGACCCTATGTTTAGTCAGTTTTATGCTGCGCCACTGCAACTCAATCCCGCGCTTACGGGTTTATCCGCTGCGCCGACTATACACCTCAACTACCGCAACCAATGGGCGGCTATCGACAACGCTTACGCAACTTATGCAGCCTCCTATAGCCAATATGCGCCAGCCGCGAGAAGTGGTTTTGGGCTGCTTTTGCAACAGGATGTAGCGGGCAATGGAATTTATAACAGCACTCAAGTGAGCGGTTTCTATGCCTATGATATTCGTTTTAGCGATGAGTTTTATATCCGCACGGGAATGGAAGCTGGTATGGTTACCAAACGCATCAATTGGAATAAATTGGTGTTTTTTGACCAAATCAACCCCGAAACGGGCGCATACGATGCAGACGGCAATCTGAACCCAACCAACGAGGGCAGAATTAGCAACAGCATCAACTATTTTGACGTAGGGGTCGGAATGTTGGCCAAAGCGCGCTATTGGTACGCGGGATTTTCTGCCAAACACCTGAATACGCCCAACGAAGCCTTTTATAATATCAACGATGTTACGGGCGAATTGCCAATGCGGATTACCTTGCACGCTGGGGGCGAAATTCCCCTACAAGATGCCAAAAAGGTGAAAAATTATGCTTTTATCTCCCCCAATGTGCTGTATGTCAAACAAAGACAATTTAATCAGCTCGTTTTTGGTGCTTATGCTCAACAAGGCAGCTTTTTCGGCGGGTTTTGGTTTCGCCATACTTTCGGCAATAGCGATGCTGTTATCGCTTCAGTTGGTTTTCAAAAGGGGATTTTCAAATTAGGTTACAGTTACGATTTGACCGTTTCCAAACTCACGCCCGCTTCGGCAGGCAGCCACGAAATTGCGCTGACTTTCAACTTTATAGATAAGACCAGAAAGACCAATTACAACGATTGCACCAAAATTTTTAGATAAAATTTGCTTTTTTTGGTTAAAATAAGCAGTTTTTTGAAAAAAAATTTTATAATTCAAACAATAAAACCGTTTTTTGCGCGTTGTAAGCGCATTATTCAACACAGAATTGCCTTTTTTATCAATATATTGCCTTTTTTTAATCAAAAAATCAAATCCTAACTGCGCGATGAAAAAAATATTCTTGTTAGGCTTGGTGGGTATGCTCGCTACTACCGCCTGCAAAAAAGAACAACGCTCCGACACTACAGGTTGGGGATATAACAAAAAAGAATGGGGCGGCTACGAAAAAATGCCCAAGTACAAAGGTCAAATGACAGGCCCTAACTTAGTCTTTATAGAGGGCGGTACGTTCTCGATGGGACAAACCGAACAAGACGTTATGTTTGAGTTCAACAACATCCCGCGCCGTATCACCGTTTCGTCTTTCTATATGGACGAAACTGAAGTTAGCAACACTGCTTGGCGAGAATATCTATACTGGTTGAACCGCGTACACGAGTCTTCTCCTCAAGTTTATCGCAAGGCTTTGCCCGATACATTAGTGTGGTTGGAAGAATTGTCATTCAATGACCCATTTGTGGAAACTTACTTCCGCCACCCTGCTTACGATGATTATCCAGTAGTGGGTGTAAGCTGGCTGCAAGTGCAAGAATACTGCAAATGGCGTACTGACCGCGTTAATGAGATGATTTTGATTGAACAGGGCAAACTTACCGCTGACCACGAATCACAAAAAGGCGAAACCAACTTCAACACAGGCGCGTATTTGGAAGGACTTTACGAGGGTACTCCGGGCAATAAACCGCTAAGAAATCCAGCTACTGGCGAAGAACGCCGTGTGCGTTTTGAAGACGGTTTGGTACTGCCCGCTTACCGCTTGCCTTCTGAAGCAGAATGGGAATTTGCTGCTTTGGCACTTGTAGGAAATCAAGCCTATGCACGCGATGAGAATATCACCGACAAACGCATTTATCCTTGGGATGGAACTACAACCCGTTATCCTATGCACGGACGTAGTCAAGGTTTGATGGTTGCCAACTTCAAACGCGGCCGCGGCGACTATATGGGTATGGCGGGCGCATTGAACGACAACGCTCACATTACCGCGCCTGTGCGCGCTTATGTTCCCAACGATTACGGTTTGTACTGTATGGCGGGTAACGTAAATGAGTGGGTACAAGACGTTTATCGCCCTATGACCAGCACGACTTTGCGCGATGTAGAAACTCAAGATTTGAACTCTTTCCGTGGTAACGTATTCACCCAAATCGAGCGCGACCAAGACGGCAAACCTGTAGGTTTGGATAGCTTGGGTCGTTTGAAATACAAACCAATGGACGATAACGAAATCGCTACCCGCCGCAACTTCCAAAACTCTAACGTAATCAATTACTTGGACGGTGATAAACAATCTGAGGCTACTTACGAATACAGCAAAACTTCGTTGATTTCTGACGATGTGCGCGTTTACAAAGGTGGTTCTTGGGCTGACCGCGCTTTCTGGTTGTCTCCTGGTGCGCGCCGTTTCTTGGAGCAAGATAAATCTTCTTCTCAAATTGGTTTCCGTTGTGCAATGATTCGCGTAGGTAGCCCCAAAGGCAACCGCTTCCCTGGTGGTAACAAAATCAACACGAATAAAAAACGCACCAAACGCACTTATAAATAGCTAAATACAAAACTTTTAAAAGCCGCTTTCCTACTGGGAAGTGGCTTTTTTTTATCAAAATAAGCTAACTTTATGCTTAATAAACCAACAAAAAATAATTCTATCCGTAATAGTTTATATTCAACCATTTTTTATAAAAAAGAACATTTATGCCCAAAAAAAGAAAAACGCTGCCCAAAGATTTCGCAGAGTTGCTAAAATCAACCGATACTCAATCGCTGATACAATTATTCAACAAATTTGAACTCGACGCTCGCGGCGGATACGGAAAAGGTACAGCCCTTTCTTATACTGAATGCCCGCACGAGTTAGCAAAATGGCTCGTTGAACAGGGTTTAGACATAGATATGCCCAACGATTACAGTTACACACCACTCCAGTATCGTGCTGGGTATAAAGCTGGCAATATCCAAAGTTTGATAGATTTGGGCGCAAATATCCATATTAATAATAAAAGAGGAACGCCTTTACATTGCGCTGTACAAAATCATCAGCTCGACAATATCAAAATTTTACTAAAAAATGGCGCAGAAGTCAACGCGGTAGCTCCTTACGGATACGCTGGCGAGTCATACACAGTGTTGGAACTTAATTTACTCACTTGTCAAAATGCTGATATTATCAACGCTACCGAAATTACTAAAATACTGCTCGATGCTGGTGCTCAAAAAACGGAAAGGATGAAAACTTTGGTCGCTGATATAGGCAAAGAGTTTGAATACTATCGCCCCAATTTCAACCCTAAATCTGTAGACCAAACCAGCAATGCTTTAGACGAATTATACCAAATTTTTGGGGTTAATCCCGCACCCAAGCGAGTTTTACACAATGGAGAAGCACCCATTTCGGTTAAATCAACCACCTGGAAAGCACAACATCAAGAACTTTGGGAACTGTTGGTGCCTGCTATGGGACAAGCCAAAACCGTGCAGGGCGAAGTTATCCGCATAGGGGGGAAAGTATCGCGGGAGTTATTGGATAATGGCGGTATCAATTGGGACGATGATTATAAAACAATGGTTGGTAATTTTATATCGTATGTAAAACAGGGAGAACCGCTAACAGAGGAAGAGCTGGCGCAAGTGGCTAAAATTGTGCTTGAAGTACAGCATAAAAAAACTGATAATCTTTACACAATGGCAGAATTAGGGGTAAAATGGGTTTTGCTTAATCCCAATCCAATACCGCTTTTGGCTGTAAATTATGAACGATAACTGATAATTTTATTTTATTTTGGCTGTTGATTTATAAAAAAAAGCTACCTTTGTGGCGCAACATTGCATTTTCTTGAATAACAGTTCAAAACTTTTCTATACAATGGGTTTTAAAAGCCGCATTATCGCCACAGGGTCGCACTTGGCTACCGAAATTATCCAAAACGAACATTTTTATCAACACCAATTTTATAACGCTGAAGGGCAGTTAAATCCTAAACCTACTCCCGCTATTGTCAAAAAAATGACTGAAATCAGCGGCATTGAACAAAGACGCTACACCCGCCCCGAATTTTCTACCTCCGACTTGGCTTTTTGGGCTGCTCAAGATGCTTTGCAAAGCGGTAATATAGACGGCGAAACCTTAGACTATATCATCGTGGCGCATAATTTTGGCGATGTGCGCCGTAGCAATCTGCAAACGGATATGTTGCCCAATATGGCGGCTAGAGTCAAAGCGCGTTTGGGGGTTAAAAATCCTAACTGCGTATGTTATGATATTTTATTCGGTTGTCCAAGTTGGGTGCAAGCCGTTATTCAAGCTGATTATTATCTAAAATCTGGCGATGCCCACCGCGCGCTTGTTATAGGTGCGGACGTGATGTCGGCGGTTTTGGACGAACACGATGTAGATTCTATGCTTTTCGCCGATGGTGCTGGAGCTGTAGTTTTGGAAGCGGTAGAAACTGACGCGCAAGTTGGTATTTTGGCGCACAAAACGGTTACAGACGCCGTACAAGGCGCAGCTTATCTGACTATGGGCAGTTCTAGAAAACCCAACGCAGATGAGGAAATTTTTGTAAAAATGCAAGGTCCCAACGTGTTTAAATACGGGTTAGAAAAAGTCCCAGCCGCTATAGTTGCTTGTCTCAATAAAGCCAATCTACAACTCGCCGATGTCTCCAAATTGTTCATACACCAAGCTAATGCGCGTATGATTAAGGCAATGATGCAAAAATTGGCTGAAATTTATAATTATACTGAAATACCCGACGATAAAGTGCCTTATTCTGTGCAGTTTTTGGGCAATAGTTCAGCGGCTACTGTGCCCACTTTATTAGATTTGGTGATGAAAAATCAACTGCCACCGCATAAAGTAGAAGCTAACGATGTGATAGTTTTGGCTTCAGTAGGGGGAGGGATGCACGCTAATTGTATTCTGTATAAACATTTTTAAATCTTTATTATGGGAATAACGGGAATAGCATATTTTCCCCAATTTATAAATAATCCAAGTGCTTGTTTCGCAAAAATAATAACTGATACAGTTTGGGACAACTCTATGCAGTCTAGAAAAACTGCGAGTTATGGGATAGCTTATAATTACTCTCAAATCACTTACCCTGATACAGTTATGCCTGATTATATCGGCGAAATTTGCGAGCAAATTGCCCAAAAATTGGCTTTTCTGCCCAATAATTGCCTAATCAATTGGTACGAAAACGGTAAGGGTAGAATGGGATTTCACAGCGACCAAACCGATATTTTAGCAGACAATACGGGCGTGGCGATTGTATCTTTGGGAACTGAACGTTTGCTGACATTCCGTAAAATTGGCGATAACAGCCAACAAACTGCTTTTTTATTAGAAAATGGTTCTTTATTTTATATGAATCAAACCGTGCAAGCGTGTTGGCAACACGCCATACTAGCCGATGAGAGCGAATTACCCCGTATTAGCCTTACTTTTCGGCAAATTCGCCAATAAAAAAAACCTCTTCGCTTAACGTGAAGAGGTTTTTTAGCTTATTTCTGCGGCATTCTTTGCTTGGGTAATACCTTTTCTGGTATTTTGCGCAAAAAACTATCCATATCGTAACGCCCTTTTAGCGTCCAAACCACAGTTTGTCCACTTGGGGCTTTGCGCTCCGAATATACCAATCCTATATTTTGTACAAAAATCTCTTTCATATCCGCACTATCCAGCGTAAAATATCCCCCATTGGTCGTATCGTTTAACGTCAAATAATCATAACCTATAAATTCTACCGCAGGTTGCTTTTTTTGTTCGTAATCAAAATCCAAAAACTTAGAAAACTGCCTGTCGCGGGTAAATCTATAGTTCATAGTCATATCTGGAGGTAGGTTAAATTGGGACTGAAATCTGTACGTTTGCCCCTGCTTGGCTGGTATTTCAAACGGAAATGCTGTAGGTTCGCTAATTTGATGGGGATAAATTCTATCTTTTTGGGTCGGCGTATCCAAAACCACAAACTGATACAACTCATAAGCGGTGCCGTTGGGATAAACTCGCTCTCTTGTTAGGGCTTCAGTCTCAAAATTAGCTCCGTAGCGCGTACCCACCAAATTCCAGTTGCCCGCTTCATCTTTGACCTGTTTAAAAAACCAATAATAAGCCGTTTGTTGGTTGGAAGCGTAAATATACTCATAAACCAAACCATCCTCCAAATCCTTGAGTGGATAATAATAACTTCTGAGCGTGTCCGTTGGATAAGCTGGGTTGGGATTATCTACTGTGGGGTTGGGATTGGGGTTAGAATTGTCCCCGCAAGCCCATAGATTTGTTAATAGTAGCAAATAAACAGCCCAATAGAGTTTGTTTTTATACATATAGATATTTTTATCGTTTAAATTTAACCTTTGTTTGCACCAACCTTTAACCCCCTTGTACCGTTTTTGTAACTCGTTGGGGGATATTTTGAACACTCCTTCAACTTTGTTTACATTTTTTGTGGGCGCAAATCTAAAACTTTTTATCCAAATGCGTTTATACTCCCTTTCTTTTTTATTCTATCTGCTTTGTTTTAATTATACTCAAGCCCAACTTCAGCCCGTTGGTGCTTGGCAATCGCATCTTTCTTACCACGAAGCAACCTGCGCTGTCGAGGCTGGTTCTTCTACCTATTTTTCTACCCCTTTAGGTATTGTAGAAGTGGCCAATATCTACGAAACTTATTTCCACAACAAGGTAAGCGGGCTTTCCGATATGGGGATAGCCACTATGGCCTATAACCGCCAATACGATGCGCTGATTATAGCCTATCAAAACTCTAATATAGATATTTTATACCGTGGCTCTAACGAGGTGCTTAATCTACCCGCCATTCTCAATAATACCAACATATTAGGCGCGAAAACTATCAATCATATCTATCCTGAAGGGCAGAAAGTGTACTTCTCTTGTGCTTTTGGATTGGTGGAGTTGGATATGGAGCTAATGGAGTTTACCAAATCCACTTTTACCACCCGCAACACGGTTTGGGCGGCTACTTCTTTCAATAACTCGCTGTTGATAAGTACCCAAAACGGTATTTTTGAGGGGATAAAAGATGGGCGCAATCTACAAGATTTCAACCAATGGAATTTTCACGGTACTACCCAAAACTTATACACTACTTACAGCTCCAACGCGCTTATCCGCTTGGGTGGTCGCGTTTATGCCGACATCAACGATACTTTAATGGCTTACAACGGCAACTCTTGGGCGCATATTCCCACAGTAGATGGACGCAATGGCAACAATATAAATAAAACTATCTGCACACCGTACGCGATTAAGACAATGACCACCAACTTTTCCCGCGATAGGGTTATTCTATGCTCTGCTACCAACGTTTATTTTGAATTGGATACCAACTACACCCTACTAAATCAGAACTTTATCTCTGACGTTTTCAACATCCAATCTTATGCTGCCGATACTTTTGGCAATCAATGGGTGCCTACTTCCAAAGGTATGTTGAAACGCAACTATGAAGGCGACCGCTTTTTTATCCCCAATTCGCTCGCACACGATAGAATACAATCCATGTCCGTAGATAATCAAGGACGCTTTTGGGCTGCTGGTGCAACGCTTAATTATACAGATTATTTCTTTGACCCTACAGGCTTCTACGCTTATCAAAATGGCGAATGGACAAATTATAACAATCAAACCCGCCCTGTCTTGGACTCTTTTCAGGATGCTGTAGTCGTAGCTTGCAATCCTCGCCGCAACGAAACCTTTATCGGTTCTTTTATGCACGGGATTTGCCACTTGAGAGGGGATAGTATAGTGGCTATTTATAATCAACGCAATACCGTAAATGGACTTCAACCCGTCATAGGCGATACGCCCCGCACAAGGGTAACGGGTATGAAATTCGACAACAACAATAATTGCTGGATAACCAACTCTTTGGCTATCAATGGGATAGTTTTGCGGAAAGCTGACGGCACTTGGCAAAATTTCAACTCTCCTTTCTCTGGCCGCTTGGCTAATTTGGATATAGATAGAAACGGCTACAAATGGATTATACAAGAAAGCGGCAACTTATTCGTCTTTTCTGAGGGTGATTTGGCTAATCCCAACGACGATAAATACCTTGCGCTAAATTCTACCAACTCTGAGTTGGCCTCTGCCAATGTCAATTGTGTTACAGCTGATTTAGACGGCACAATTTGGGTGGGCACTAGCAACGGGGTTACCATATTCAGTTGCGGAACTAATATATTTGAAAACGGTTGCACAGGTAGCCGCCCTGTAGTTAATCCCGATAATTTTAACGGTAGATTGTTGGAAGCCGAAAACGTTAAAACTATAGCCGTAGATGGCAATAATCGCAAATGGATAGGCACAGACAACGGCATTTTTGTACTCTCTCCCGATGGCTATGAGCGCGTTTATTTTTTTAATGAGAGCAACAGCCCTTTGTTTGATAACAGCGTTAATAATATAGCTATCGATGGCAAAACGGGACTTGTGTTTATTTCCACCGCCAAAGGATTACTTTCTTACCGAAGCGATGCTACTACAGGGGTGAAAATAGCTGATGCCAAAGCCGCTTACGTATTTCCCAACCCCGTAAAGAGCGACTACGAGGGGATAATTTCTATCACCAACTTGCCCACTGATGCCAACGTTAAAATAACGGATATAAACGGCTTGTTGATGTACGAAACTTACGCTTTAGGTGGTCAGGCTTCTTGGAATGGGCAAGACTATAAGGGTAGAAAAGCCCAATCTGGAGTGTATTTGGTCTTTGTTGTGTCTGAAGATGGGCAGCAAAAATTAGTTACTAAGTTATTGTTTTTGAATTAGCTTGTTTTTTATAATCAATCATTGCATAAAGTTCTTGCCTTAGGGTAAGAACTTTTTTATTTATAGCTTTTAGAGGGGTTTATTTGCTATTATTTTTTGCCAAAACAGCTTGTGGAATTATCCACATATACACTTTGCAATCAAATTATAGCTTGTGGAATTATCCACATATACACTTTGCAAGCAAATTATAGTTTGTGGAATTATCCACATATACACTTTGCAATCAAATTATAGTTTGTGGAATTATCCACATACACACTTTGCAACCAAATTATAGTTTGTGGAATTACGAATGTGTATATTTTTTGCAAAAAGAGTACATTCGACGTCGGATATACGCATATTTCTTGCGGGGATAGCTTATTCGCTTGCGTACATATACATTTTACCTTGCGGGGATAGCTTATTCGCTTGCGTACATATACATTTTACCTTGCGGGGATAGCTTATTCGCTTGCGTACATATACACTTTACTATGCGGGGATAGCTTATTCGCTTGCGTACATATACACTTTACTATGCGGGGATAGCTTATTCGCTTGCGCACATACACATTTTACCAAATAAAAAAGCCCTTTGCCGTATGACAAAGAGCTTTTTTTGTTTTAAACCTAATATACCCCACGTTACAACGTGGGGCTATCGCTATTCAACCCCTTTGGGGTTGGCGAAATAGAACCCTGAAAGGGTTCAATAATAGTAGCCCCGTGCCGCTGCGCGGGGTACGTTAAGAATAAAAAATAAAGTGCGGTTATACACAAAACCTTTTTTGGTTTAAACCTAATATACCCCACGTTACAACGTGGGGCTATCGCTATTCAACCCCTTTGGAGTTGGCAAAACAGAACCCTGAAAGGGTTCAATAATAGTAGCCCCGTGCCGCTGCGCGGGGTACGTTAAGAATAAAAAAATAACGTGCGTTTATACACAAAACCTTTTTTGTTTTAAACCTAATTTACCCCACGTTACAACGCAAAATAAGTTAATATAAAAACAAAGAAAATTAAAATAAACACATTATGCTCTTATTCTATTTTTACAAACTTGGCAGTTTTAAGCCCCGTTTTTAGAATATACAAGCCAGCAGGCAAATTGCTAACATCTATGTTTGGGGTAGAAATAGGGCTTTGTTGTAATAATTGCCCTGTGGTGTTATAAATTTGATAGCCATTTACACAATCAGCGTTTATAAAAGTGGTTGCAGGGTTAGGATAACAAACAAACGGCGTGTTAGTTTCTACCTCATCAATAGCCGTTGGGGTACAAAGTCCGAACATATTAGCATCCAACCAAGTCAATCGGGTAGCAATCCAACGCTTAAGTGAATCTAATTCTCCGTTGTAAGTAGTAGCTACAGCCCCCAAATCGGGTGCGGGGCCACTTCTGCCCAACAAAGCCCATTTTCTAAAATGTCTATCTTGTGCTGTCTGAACTACATTGCGCATACTATCAATATAGGCAAATAAATAAGTAGTGTCCAAAATGCTCTGTCTGTAATTATCGTAGGTACATTTCAACTCTTCAGTGAAACTGCTGTCTTGCAATAAACGCACATACCAGCCCGTAGAATTGTTGTCGGGGTTGCAATCATTCACTTTATGCGCCCAACCAGCCCCTATATTGTTAGCGTAAAGGCTACATTCGTTAATATCTTTCCAAGCCCAATCAAAATCCCAAGAAGGGCCAGCTTTCAACAAGCCCCCGTTTGAGTTTTTATCCTTATGAAAAAATACGCTCTTCTTAAACCCGTCCATATTGCGGGCTACTTCGTTGAGTAGAAAGTAATCTATAAACGATTTGACATCCAAATACTTGCGATAGCCCAACACAGGGTCGGCAAAATTGGGGCTATACAAAGCCGTTTCCAAACTATCCACATAGTCGGCAATATATCTTCTTTGCGCTGGAGCTATAACTGCCGCGTCAGGATATTCGTAAATAAAATGAACGTCCAAAGTAGGGTGGTCTATAGGTGAATAATTGGATTGAAAGCTGTTATTAACATCCCAATAATTTTGTTGCAGAATATACCCACCCGTCAATTCGTCCCCTACAGTATCCATAGGCGTAAGGTTGGCAATATCCACGCGGTTATTATCCCGTTTTATTTTTTCGCCAAATAGGTAAATTCCCCTATAGGCACTATCTATCAACACTTCGCAAAGCCTTGCGCGGGGGGCATAATTGCCCATTTCGCCAAACAACTTGTACGACATCAAATTTTTTAACAGCGACCTGTCGTTGTAATGTGATAACAAAACCCAATCGTTTTCTGCTGGCATACCCAGAATAGATACATTATTGTTGCCGCCGTTGGCTGTGCGCGTTTCCAAACTATAGGGACGTTGGGGATAACCCGACGAAGACGCACCCCGAATAGATATGCCGATATTGCCGTTATAAATGTTAGGATTATCGTTAAGATAGGTTATATTTCCCGCGCCATTGTATTTAATCTCCATAGTGCAGTTAATTTTAGTATCGGGTACAATAGTTTGGTTTAAAGTGTTTATCATCACTATCGGCAACTCTGAACTATCTAATGTAATACGCCCCAAATCTCTCACGCATATTCTAAACGAACCCGTACTCCCACCATATTTCCAAACTTGTATGTAAATAGTTTGTCCCGCCACCAGTTCATCTAATGCCAAATAAGAATAATAACCCTGTCCGCCGTCGTCATCGCAACCCAATAGATAAGGGCGCGCGCAAGAAGTGTCCGTCCATACAGCCAACCCCGTATCGTCTATATCGCCGCTATCTGTTTCAAAACTCAAATTGCCTGAAGGGGGAACTTGCATACTAAACCACATATCGCCCCCAGCAAAGTTGCCACAGTTGGGTACTAATCCAGAATTGCCAAAGCCCACATTGTTGGTGAAAATACATTGGGTTGTATCTATAGGAATGGCTGTGCAGGGATGATTACCTTGAGGGCTGCTTGTGTTACAATTGCCTACAGTATCAAACACATTCCCCGTATTGGGTGTATTGCCGTCTTGGAATAAAACATTCCAAGCGTTATCCCGCAACTCGTAAGAATTTTCATTCTCATAACTGCCCGCCGTATAAACCAACCTTAAACTATCCCCGTTGCATACGGAAAAATTGGTATTTGTACCCCCGTCAATAGCTCTAAATATGCCTACAGAGTTGTTGTTGATAAAAACTTCCAGCGTTGCGCCGTCCCAGCCATCGCCGTAACTATCCCGCATCAACAGGTTATAGTTACAACATTGAGCGTTTAGGTTAAACGATAAGCAACTCATCATTAAAACCCATAAAATGTTAATGTTTATTTTCGCCATTGATATTTATTTTTTTGATTATAAAAAATTGGTCTGCAAAGATATTAAAAAATTTTAATAAAAAAAGCCCTTCGCTGTGAGGCAAAGGACTTTTATAAAAAAGAGGCTATTATTAACGTTGGAAGGTGGTAACTTTAATCGTTTGGGCTTGAGAGCCGTTGCGCAAAGTGATAAAATAAACCCCAGAAGCCTGTGTGCTGACATCTACGGGTAAGGTTATCGTTTGGCTATTGAATTGATAAGTTTGTAACACTTGACCCAAAACGTTGCTGATTTGCAACTGCGTTTCTTGAGTAGTATTCAATTCAATTTTTACGGTAAAGTTGCCATTGTTGGGGTTGGGCATAGCCACAAAACTTTGGGTAAAATTGCCCGCATCAACTATCCCCGTAAATACTAAGGAAGCAATAGCTGTGGTAGAACAGCCGTTGGCATCGGTTACGGTGATAACGTAAGTACCAGCGGTTAAATTATTTTGGCTATTGGGTAAGTTGTTGCCAATACCAGCCCAATTGTACGCGTAAGGGGCAGTACCGCCTGTAGCATTAACGGTGATAGAACCATTATTGCCCTGTGCGTTGGTGGGGTCAGTAGAGCTTGTAGTTGCGGTTAATGCACTCGCGGGTTGAGCAACTGTAACGCTAGCTGTAGCCGCGCAACCGTTGGCATCAGTAACTGTGGCCGTGTAAGTATTTGCGCTAACTCCTGTGATAGTAGCCATATTTCCCGCGCCATTAGACCAAGTGTAGTTGAGTGGTGCAACACCGTTGGTTTGTACAGTCGCGCTACCGTCTGCACCCCCAAAGCAATTGACTGAAGTACTTGTAGCTGAAGCGGTAATACCAGCATCTGCGTTAACGGCTACGTTGTTGGTTGCTGTACAACCGTTGCCATCTACTACTGTTACGTTATAACCACCAGCGCACAAACCATTACGAGTTGCGGCGTTGGTATTATCTTGCCATAAGAAAGAGTAAGGCGCGATACCGTTAGCACCTGTCAAAGTAGCTGTACCATTACAAGCTGTTGCGCAAGTGGTGTTGGTGGTGCTACTGCTGAAAGTTACCGAACAAGGAGCGCAGTTATTTGTTACAATAGTGTTGGTTGTAGCCACGCAACCGTTTGCATCGGTTACCGTTACGTTCAAAAGTCCAGCATTAAGCCCAGCTATAGTTGCGCCATTGAGACCATTAGACCAGTTGAAGGTGTAATTTGTAGTGCCACCAGTAGCCACTGCTGTAGCTGTACCGTCATTGCCCGCGCAAGTTACGCCCGTAGAAGAAGCGGTTATCCCCAACGCTGCTGTAGGTTGGGTAATTTGTGTGCTTACTGTCGTTTGGCAGTTGTTGGCATCGGTAACTGTAACCGTATAAGTAGCTGCTGCTAAACCGTTAAATCCGTTGCTAAATTGATTGCCAAGACCTCTATTGTACTGGTAAGGTGCAGTGCCACCGTTGGCATTGATTTGAATAGAACCGTTGCTCTGTCCGAAACAGCTAACGTTAGCTTGATTGCCTATAGCGGCGGTCAAAGCTGCGTTGGGTTGGGTTAAACTTGCGTTTTGTGTAGTACTGCAGCCGTTGGCATCGGTTACGGTGATGTTGTAGTTACCTGCAGTCAAACCGTTGAACACGCCGCTGGATTGAGTTCCTGTGCCGCGATTAAATTGGTAAGGAGAAGTTCCCCCATTAGCCGAAACGGTAAAGCTGCCCGTTGCTGCGCCAAAGCAAGTGATATTGGTTTGTGCGATAATAGAACTGCTTACTGATGTGCTGGGTTGGGTGATAGTAGCTCCGCGAGTAACTGTACAACCGTTGGCATCGCTTACGGTGATGGTGTAAATACCCGCGCTTAGATTGCTGAACACTCCCGTTGATTGGTTGCCTGCTCCGATATTGTATTGGAATGGAGCGTTGCCACTTGCGGACACAACGACCGCGCCCGTATTGCCTCCGTTACAAAGTACGTTAGTCTGTGAGCTGATACTGGTGCTGGTTGCATTGGGTTGGGTTAAAGATGCACTTTGCACGGTAGTACATCCGCTCGCATCGGTAATTGTTATGTTGTAAGTACCCGCAGTTAAGTTGGTAAATACGCCTGTAGATTGATTGCCTGTGCCACGATTGAATTGGTAAGGGGTTGTACCGCCTGTAGCTGTGATGCTCAAACTGCCGTTGCTTGCGCCGTTGCAGGTTGGATTAGATTGGCTGCTCACGCTTGGGTTGATACCAGAAGCGGGCTGGGTGATATTAACGCTGCGGGTGGTTGTACAACCGTTGGCGTCTGTGATAGTTACGTTGTAAGTGCCTGCGGGTACGTTGGTGAATACGCCTGTAGATTGATTGCCTGTGCCGCGATTGAATTGGTAAGGGGTTGTACCGCCTGTAGCTGATATGGTAAAGCTGCCCGTAGATGCACCAAAACAGTTGATATTGGACTGTGCGCTGGTGCTACTTGCCAATGCGGCTGTAGGTTGGGTTACGTTTACGCTTTGTACGATTGTGCAAAGGTTGGCATCAGTAATGGTTACGTTGTAAGTACCCGCTCCCAAACCACTAAAGTTGCCTGTAGATTGATTGCCTGTGCCGCGATTGAATTGGTAAGGGGCTGTACCGCCTCCTGCTGTTACTATAAAACTACCTGTGGAGTTGCCAAAGCAAGCTACTGGAGTGTTGGAGGTGGTGGAAGCTGAAAGCGCGGCTGCTGGTTGGGTTATCGTTGCGCTGGCTGTACCCGAACAAGTACCTGTAGCATCAGTAATGGTTACTGTATAAACGCCAGCTGCAAGTCCCGTGTTGGTGGCCGTTGTTCTATTGTTAGACCAAGCAAAGGTATAAGGTGAAACTCCCCCCGTGGCGGTGGCTGTTGCAGTTCCCGTACTTGCACCAAAGCATAAGATATTGGTAGTTGAGGATATGGTTGGGGTAATACTACAAGCCGAACCGACGTTAATGTTGTCTAAAAATATCCTATTTCCATACCCAGAATAGTTGATGATAGCTATAGAGATATTATTTTGATTAGCATAAGCCGATAAGTCAATCGTACGTGTTGCCCATTGGGCTGCTGTAGGGGTGAATTGGGTTGTACCCGTGCCTGCTGTGCTAATTTGTGTACCGCCTTGGAAGAAAACGGGTGTGTAAGTGTTGCCGCAATTAGTAGCTACAGCCACGATTAAACTGTCGCTGAAGCTAGCGTTGTAGAACTGGTAAGCCAAATCAAAACGTATGCGTGGATTGCTTACTCCAGTGAAGTTAAGTTGGGGTAAGAAAATCCAGTCTAATTTGTTCTGTGGGTTGCTTGCGCCTGTGCCGTTGAAATTATCAAACATCATAGCGCCTGTGCCTGTGCCAAATGCACTTACACCTGTAACATATTCCCAAACGAAAGTATCCAAATCAGGGTTGCTGAAAGTAAGGTTGGTTGGCAATGTTCCCGCGTTGAATGCTTCAGCGTAAGGCACACCAATCGGCAAATTATAGCGAGAAGTAGCAGCAGAAGTGTCGTTAGACATATTGGGGTCTGTCGTGCCGTTGGGGTTGCTTGTCCAAGCTCTAAACACAAAGTTGGTATTGTTGGCTACTGTTACGTTAGGCAAGGTTACTGTAGCGGTGGCGTTGGCAGCCAATGAACCCGACCAAGCGAAAGTATTGACAGTTCCTGCATCCACTCTATAGTTGATAGTTGCGCTGGTGATGGTGTTTGTACCGAAGTTGCGGATAACTACAGCTGGTGCGAAAGGATTATTACAGATTAACTGCCCGTTGGCTGGGTTGCTTATCGCAGAAATCCCCGCATCCAAAGTCGCAGCACAAGGGTAATAAACCCCGTCGAGAGTAGTTGCGCCCGTGTTGGTTGGGTCTAACCAATCGGATAGGCGCAATGCTGATGTTGCGCCATTGCTTGACCAGTGGTAGGACATTTTGCCGTACGAATCGGGTGCTGTTCTATTGGAACAAGAAGAACCGCCCCCTGTAAGTGTGCCTATTATTCGTCCTGTGCTGTTGAATAAAGCTGAACCAGAAGAACCACCTTCAGTTACGCCGTGTCCGTTGGTTGTAGCTATCCAAGAAAGTCCCCAGTGTGTATTGGCGACAGTTCCACCCCAAGAGGTATTAGCGGTTGTGGTTGTAAATGTGGATATTTTTTTAATATCGCCCGCTGGGTGGTGGATACCATAACCGCCCGTTACAGCGGTGTTATTTCTATCCCAACCCGCATAAAATACGTTC
>Ga0075154_10001293_pt1 | contig 18291 bp, 16 predicted proteins | sample JI71714BDNA_FD_70965 | JGI IMG/M metagenome (GOLD analysis project Ga0075154, IMG submission 70965) | Wastewater effluent complex algal communities from Wisconsin, to seasonally profile nutrient transformation and Carbon sequestration -... | ecosystem: Engineered > WWTP > Effluent > Algae...
CCCCCATTGGTGAATGCGGCTTTCACACTTGGAATAAATTTCATCGTAGAGCAGAACTATTTTATTTGCTAAGAAAAGATGATTACAAAAACAAAGGGCTTATGACAGAAGCCTTAGCAAAAGTAATTGCCTATGGATTTAACGAACTAAATTTACATCGTTTACAGGGCATGGTAGATCCGGCAAACGAAGCATCCATTAAGCTCTTATTAAAAAATAAATTTGTTAAAGAAGGTATAGCACGCGAAGATTATAATGTGGACGGTACAAATGAAGACTCTGTTTGTTATTCGCTACTAAAGCCTGAGTGGGAAGGGTGACTTAAATTATTACTTGACTCGTCAACCCGTGCAACAAACTTCTAGTAGCAGATGCGCATCGCAATCCATCTGTAAATAATACTTAATTTTGCCGCCGTGAAACGTAAATTAATTATAGGCACCAGAGGGAGCGATTTAGCTTTGTGGCAAGCCAACTATACCAAAGAATTATTGGAAGAAAAAGGTCATGAAGTGAGCCTTAAAATTATCTCTACTTCTGGAGACCGCTCGCAGCAATGGGAAACAAGTTTTGATAAATTAGAAGGCAAAGGCTTTTTTACAAAAGAGTTGGAAGAGGAATTGCTAAACAAAAGCATTGACATTGCAGTACATTCATACAAAGATTTACCAACAAATGGTCCCGATGGTTTATTGGTTGCTGGTGTATCGAAAAGAGAAGACCCCTCAGAATTACTCATCATCAACAAACAACACGTGGATGAGAAACAAAAATTTAATCTTAAAAAAAACGCACTCGTTGGCACTTCCTCTACTCGTCGTAAATCGCAACTTTTGGCATTTAGATCAGATATTGAAATAAAAGACTTAAGAGGCAATGTGCCAACACGCATAAAAAAGTTAAAAGAGGGTTTATACGACGCTATAATGTTAGCCGCAGCTGGCGTTGAAAGATTAGAACTTGATTTAGAGGATTTTTATGTGGAAAGATTAAGTCCTGAGGTGTTTGTGCCTGCCCCTGCACAAGGTGTATTAGCTTGGCAAATACGTGAAGACGATACTGAACTTTTAGATATTATTGATGAGATTAATGATCTGGACGTGTTGATCAAAACCAACATTGAAAGACAAATTTTAAACATGTTTGAAGGTGGTTGCCAAATGCCTTTGGGTGTTTATTGCGACACAGAAAGTGATGATGAAGACCGATTAAAATTTATGGTTTGGTTAAGTCATGCGGAGGCTTGGAATCAACAACCTAAACAACTGTATTTTGAAACGTTAGATACGGATGGATTTGCCGATAAAATTGTTGACCACGTTAAAGGGTTGCAAGGCAAAAAGGTATTTATTACTAAAACATTTGGAGAACACGATTATCTGTCAAACGCATTGCATAAACTAGGCTTTACAGTTGAAGGAAAGAGCTTAATTGAATTTAAACAAATTAGAATTAAGGAAGCTTTACCAAAAACAGACTGGGTATTTTTTAGTAGCAAACATGCTGTTAGGTATTTTTTTAACCAAAACCCTGAATTAGGGAATGTGAAGTTCGGCTGCATCGGTTCTTCAACTAGTGCCGAATTAAGAGCATTTGGTAAGCGCGCCGATTTTATTGGACAAAGCACCGATATTAAATTGGTTGGTAAACAATTTAGCAGCAAAGTTGGTAGTGCCAAAGTGTTATTTCCAATTGCGCGTGGAAGCATGCAAAGTATTCAATGGCAAATGGTGAAACGCGAAAATGTTTTTAATCTTGAAGTGTATGCTACCCTAAAGCATAGTATTGAAATTGATACGACAAACGAAATACTTGTTTTTACAAGTCCTAGTAATGTAGAGGCCTTTTTTGAAAAAAATAAAATACTACCTCATCAAAAAATAATCGCAATGGGCGAAAGCACAGGCAAAGCGCTATTAAAAGAGAAGGTGAAATTATTTGTAATGCCAAAAAGTTTCGATGATTTAGGTTTATTACAAGCCGTATTGGGCTTATCCTAAAATGTATTAATAATCTCTATAACTATTCCAAAAGCTAGTTTTAAATGCTAGATATAAATACGGGTTTTGTAATTTGTAATTAATACTGTTTCTTTCGCTTCTTTGAATATACCCCAACTCGACCCTCATATTCATGTTTGGAATGATGTAAAATGTAAATCGCAAATCACTTTGCAAAACAGTTGTTTTAATTCCTTGTGTGGTTTTGTGTCCGTACTCAGATGTACGGGTTACGTAACTCAAAAAAATGTTTTGCCCAATATTTGATTTGGTGCCAACAGTGTCTTTACCCACTATCAAATTAGTGCCGCGCCAACTCAATTCCCAGTTGTTTTTGCGATAATTTACAAATGAAAGAAGTTCGATAAAATTTGCCCCAGAAGGGTGAGCCAAAGGAAAACCATAATGGCCATAATTTTGAGTTGCTAAGCCATGAGTATAGGTAAACGGTCGAACTTGATTGTATTCTGCCTGAAGTTTTAAACCCTTTATACCAAAAGCATTAATATATTTTGCGCCCAATTGCCAAGCTTGTTTATTCGCCCACCAACCACGCCTAGCTCTTATTTCTTTTAAATAGAACTCATCAAGCCCCAATTGGGCGTACAGTTTAATTCTCTTAAATAAAGTGGCATTGATGTTTAAACCCATAAAAGAATTATCTGGCGAGCCAAGTGAATACTCTACAGGTCGATAAAAAATTACAGGGTTTAAATAATTGGCATCGAACACGCGCACTTGTGTTGTATCGGTACCTCGCCAAATAACATTCTCAAAAAAAGCCACATTTAATTCTTTTAAAATGTTGTAGCTTAAATAATGAAACGTTCCAAACTTATTGGTAAAATTTTTCTTTATTCCATTAGCATTTCCCACATCGTTAAACCAAGTGTACCATACATTATATTGTAAACGCCAAACATTGGTGTTAATTCGGAAATAAGGATATGCAGGCGCAAAATCGCTTAACAAAACGCTGCGATATCCATCGCCAATGAAATGTTTGTCGCGACCTAATTGAAAATTGAAAAACTTGTTTTGGTTTGGTGAATAGGAAACATAGCCCGTGTAATCGAAAAAAGTATATCCTTTTTTTGTTGAGCCATAAACCTGCCCAAATTCAGGTAATATTTTTTGGGCTTGAATTGTTGTATCTAAAAAAAAAGGTAGAGTCATTTTTCCACCCACCAGTGTAGCAGCCATTGTAAAATCATTGTTTATATTGACTTTAAAATGACTACCGGCTGCAATACTTGTCATTGGTTTTTTTAAAAGTAAATCGGCAGCAGGTTCCAAATCGAGGATTGGATGTGCTTGTAAACTAAACCAATTTCTTGTTTGCGGTTTTTCATTAAACGTTTTTGTTAAGAAGAAATTTTTGAATGCATAAAAACTAAACGGAACAACGGAATCTGTGGCCTTACTGTATGTGCTGCTTAAATAGGGTCTGAATGCAGAATGAAATTTAGTTGATGGTTGCGCAATATTCCAATAATCAAATGCATCCTGAATACTTTGGTGCATAAAAGCATTTTTAGCTATTGGCTCATGTTGCGCCAAAAGTTTGACGCAACAAAAATAAAGTATGACGAATAATTTTTTAATCAACCTATTGTAAATGTATAAAAATTACAAAGTAAAATTTTTGCTAAGTACTGGTTTTTTTATAAATACTAAACCTACCACTTCGGTCAAGCCATCCGTTAAAATTGAGGTATTTAAACCATTCAGGATATTTAGAATAAACTTTTGTAAACACTATGTTATTCTTTACCATTAAACTTGGTTGGTAGGTGTTTTCGTAATAATAAAATAGTGTTTTGTTTTTTATAGCATCCGAACTGAGACTATCAACATGAACAGATTTAATATTATCTCTTTTAAAATAATTTAATTCGGTGATCGCGTTGTAAGGGTTTAAGTCTTCGTAAATAATCAAGGCAGGTTTGTTATCCGTTAGCTCATAAATAGTTTTCATGTCCACTGTTGTTTCATCGGCTGGCTTTATAACAAAAAACACCAGTAGCATATAATTAATGATTAACACTACACTACCAAATTTTTTATTGCTAAGCGATTTTGCAAAAAAATGCCATCTTTTTATTTCGTTTATTTTTTCAAAAAACAAGGCGAATATTACAGGCAAAAAGTTGATCGCTGGGAAAAGAAACCGTAATTCCTTATGCGCAACAAAAAAATGCAATAGAATAAATGGAAGGGTAATCCAAGTAATCACATGCTTTTTAAACATTATCCAGAATCCAACGATTGCACATAATACCAATATACTGAAAGGAGGAACGAGTAGTAGTAAAGATTCAGTTAAATAAAAATAAAATGGATTTTCTCCGAATTGACTTGCGCGATTTTGAAAGAAATTTAAGTCGAGATAATTCCACCAAGAAATCGTCCATTGGTTGTAAAGCCATTTATCTACCAGCGCGCCAATCATCAATGCTACTAAGCCTCCTAAAAATAGCAATGCGTATATTTTAATGTTCGGCTTCTTTATAAAAATTAACCACATCGTTAATCCAAACATCATAAACAAAATTTGAAAACGACAAACAAACGCTAAACCCATTAATAAGCCACTAAATGCTATTCTGCCTATTGATACTTTTGAGTTAAAAGAGCGAAATAGTTGAGTTAGGCCGATTAAAAACAAAGCAGATGAAAATGTTTCGGATGAAAAGCGCACGTGTAAATAAGGCATGCACCATCCTAATATTAAAAAATATAAAATCAAACGTTTTGAATTTTCTGATTTAATTTCGTTTTCAAATAATTTAAACAATTCTATGCAAGCATAAAATGAAATCAAAGCTTGAAACAAACGAACCATAAATGCAACAAAAAACGGGCTTGCATGATAAAACGCCCAAATAGTTTTTGTGAAAACAAACACTACAAAAGGCTGTATGCCCGAACGCATTTTATAATGAAATTCCCAAGGTAAATCTTGCGAATTATTGAGCCCTAATTTGTATCCTGCAAACTCAAAAATTTGAAATTTTTCGTCACAATGGTGAAAACCTACACTAAAAAATGCAGCAAGTAAATGAGCAATTAAACCAAATAATATTAATTGGTTTCTATTAAACGTCACGATTAAAACTTAAACATTTCGGCAACAAAGCCAGGAATAATTCCAATAACAAGTGTTATAAAAGTTGCGGCTATAATTACAAATCTATTAGAAAAATTAACGGATTCAATTTGTTCTTGATTAGATGTTTTAAAATACATAGCTATAACTATTCTTAGATAATAATACACGCCGATGGCTGAGGTAATTACTGCAAGAATGAGCAGCCATTTATAAGGCGTTCCTATCATTGCTGTGAAAACAAAATATTTAGCAAAAAAACCAGAGGTGATTGGAATACCAGCCAGTGAAAGCATCGCCACGGTCATACATAAAGCTAAAATTGGATTCCGTTTAGAAAGTCCATTAAATATTTCAATTCCTTCCTCACCATGTTTTGAAATGGAATACAGAATTGCAAAAGCAGCAATGCTTCCAACGGAGTATGCCAAAGAATAATACACTAGTGCATCTACAGATAAATTATTTCGCACATTGGCTAAAACAACCATTAACATAAACGCTGCATGACTAATACTGGAGTATGCCAACATACGCTTTACATTGTTTTGCATTGCTGCAGACAAATTAGCAATAACCAGTGATAATGCGATAATTCCTGATAGGATGCCCGACCATAGAGAACTAATTTCGCCAAATCCAATCATAAACAAACGAAGAATAGCAGCAAAGGCGGCGGTTTTAACAACAGTGCTCATCAGTGCTGTAATGAGTGTTGGCGATCCTTCATAAACATCAGGCGCCCAAAAGTGAAAAGGTGCAGCTGATACTTTAAAACACATAGCCAAAAGCATAAAAATAACACCTACGTAAAAAAACAAAGGTAAATCACCTGCCTGTGCGTTGATATGTGTTTTTATTGTTGCAATATCAAAACTACCACTGGCACCATACACTAAAGCAATTCCGAATAATAAAAATGCACTTGCAAACGAACCCATGATTAAATATTTAAACCCAGCCTCATTACTGTTTAAATCATTTTTTTTGCTTGCAGCTAAAACATACAAAGGAATGCTCATGATTTCGATTCCAAGAAACAAAGTAGTCATATTGGTAAAAGCCGTTAACATTAATGCGCCCACTAAAGCAAACAACACCAAAGCATAATGATCTACCATACTAGTATCTTCTTTAAAATGATTCCCAGCTAAAATAAACCAAAAGAAAGCTGTAAGAAGTATAATGCCTGAAAAAGCAATTGCGCGATTATCAAACTTTATCATGTTATCGAAATAAGAAATGCTCATAGTGTTGTTCCATTCCAAAAGATTGAAACCAAAAGCAGCTGCAATACCTAAAAGTGTTATGGGCAACAAAAATTTTTTAAACTTAAAAATTTCTGCCATCATGGCTAAAATTCCAAGCCCACTAAGTATCAATAATCCCTTCATAGTTTTTCCGACTTTGTTATTTTAAATTTAACATCACTAGTTTAACCCCTTCTTCTGCAATATCATTCAGTGGTTTTGGATAAACTCCAAACGCAATAATTACAATGCAAATAATAATCAACACAATTTTATCGCTGGTAGCAATTGAACCAAAAGCAATATTAGAATCTTTTCTTTCGCCTAACATAATTTGCTGATAACTCCTAAGCATATACACAGCGCCAAGTATAACCGTTAATCCAGCAAAAGCAGCCATGGTTGCACTATATTGGTATACTCCATTGATTAATAAGAACTCGCCAACAAAACCATTGGTAAGCGGTAATGCAACTGAACCCAACAAAATAATTAAAAACATAACAGCAAAATTTCCATTCATTGAACGTATTCCACCTAATTTATCAATCTCTCTGGTACCAGTATGCCGTAACAAGATGTCTGCAATAAAAAATAAACCCACAACATTAACGCCATGCGCCAGCATTTGCATCACAGCCCCTTGAAGACCCTGTTGATTAGCGGATAAAATTCCTGCTGATATTAACCCAACATGCGCTATGGAAGAGTAGGCAATTAATCGTTTGAAGTCTTTTTGAGAAATTGCAATTATAGACGCGTAAACAATTCCAACTACAGAAAGTGTTATAGCAGTCCCTCCCCATTTTTGAAGACCCAACGGAACAATGGGTAATAGCCATTTTATAACTCCAAACGTTCCCATCTTAAGCATGATGCCCGAAAGAAGCATGGTACCCTGAGTTGGCGCAGTTACGTAGGTATCGGGCTGCCAAGTATGCAAAGGGAAAATTGGCATCTTAATAGCAAAAGCAATAAATATCAACCAAAAAACAGCACTTTGTTGATTTTCGTTGAGTGATTGCCCAGCTGCATACAAATCTTGAATAGCCCAAGACTTAAAGCCTTGAACATTCGTGTGATTATATAAATAAATTAATCCGACCAACATAAATAAAGAACCAAAAAGTGTATAAACAAAAAACTTAAAGGTTATTGCTGAACGATTTTCTCCACCCCACAACAAACAAATAAAATAAATTGGGATAAGAGCAAGTTCCCAAAAAACATAAAATAAGAATCCATCATTTGCAACAAAAACACCAATCAAGGCCATTTGCATTACAAGTATTAATCCGTAAAAACTGCGTGGGTTTTCATACTCGTTTTTAAATGAGCTTAGTATAATGAGTGGAACTAAAAATGTAGTAAGTAATACTAATAAAAGACCGAGTCCATCAATTGTAACAGAGAAATTAATGCCTAAAGATTGTACCCAAGAATGATTAAAAGTTAAAAGAGCTGAAGAGCTGTTGTTTTTAAAAATAAAAAAAGCAGCAAGCGTCAAAATGAACTCGATGATGCTTGCACTTAAAGCCAAATTACGTGAGGTATTGCCCTTCGTAGAAAAAACCATCAGAGCTGATAAAAATGGGAAAAGTATGATTAAAGCTGTTAACATATGCGTTCTAAAATTAGTTTATATCCTATATTCTTAAAGTGTTTTATTTAAGTAAAAACGTTACTAATAAAATAAATACCACACCCATGGTCATGCTCATTATATAAAAACCAATGTTGCCTGTTTGTATCAATCTTACCGCCGAACCAATTGATTTAACTAAAGTACCGATTCCGTTAACAATACCATCAATTAATTGCGTGTCTAAAAACTTATGAAACGCAGAAGCCAAAAAATCTAACGGTTTGCGGATAATAGCATAGTAAAGTTCATCCACAAAATATTTGTTGTAAATCAATCGTTGCCAAGGTCTCATTTGTTCTTCTTTTTCTACTGGCAAAACTTTATTTTTCATGTATAGCAAATAAGTAAAATAAATAACCGCAACAGCCGCAGCCACTGCCAATCCCATTAACATCCATTCAGTATCATGCGATAAAAGACTTGGGTTTTTCCTTAAAATAACGCTGTCTAAATTGTGATGCATCCAATTAGGCATGTGCCAAAACTCTGGAAGACCAAGCAAACCACCAAGCACAGATAAAGAAGCCAACACCATCAACGGAAAGGTCATGCTGAATGGAGATTCGTGCAAATGATGCTCTTGTGCATGCGTGCCTCTGAATTTTCCATAAAAAGTAAGAAACAATAAACGAAACATGTAAAAGGCGGTCAACATGGACGCAATCATTCCGACTAACCAAAGCACTTTGCTGTGTTCGTAAACATGTGCTAAAATTTCATCTTTACTAAAAAATCCGCTAAAAGGAGGCAATCCGCTTATTGCAATTGTTCCTAAAAGCATAGTGATAAAAGTGATTTTAATTTTACCGCGTAACCCACCCATCTTACGTATATCTTGCTCACCGCCCATTGCATGAATAACTGAACCTGCTCCTAAAAATAAAAGAGCTTTAAAAAATGCGTGAGTAGTTACATGAAATACTGCCGAACTGTAAGCTCCTACTCCTAAACCTAAAAACATAAGACCTAATTGAGAAACAGTAGAATAAGCAAGTATCTTTTTAATATCGTTTTGTAACAAACCAATAGTGGCTGCGAACAAAGCTGTGGCTGCACCAACAATTGCCACAGTTTCAGCAGCAACCTCACTAATAGAATAGAATACATTTGAACGAACAACCATGTAGATACCCGCTGTTACCATTGTTGCCGCATGTATAAGCGCAGACACAGGCGTTGGACCAGCCATTGCATCAGGCAGCCAAGTATACAAAGGAATTTGTGCACTTTTACCCATGGCGCCAATAAATAGTAATAAAGCGATACTAGTAACAATAGTAGTAGATGCTGTACCTGCATTATTGAAGACTTCGTTGTAAGAAATACTACCATAAGTCACAAAAATAAGTATGATCCCCAATAAGAAACCAAGATCACCGATTCTATTCATTACAAAGGCTTTGCGTGCTGCATTATTGTATGCAGTATTTTTAAACCAAAAACCAATTAATAAATAAGAGCATAAACCAACTCCCTCCCAGCCAACAAACATGATTAAATAATTATTGCCAAGTACAAGCAAAAGCATAAAGAACACAAATAAATTAAGATAAGTGAAGAATCTCGCAAATCCTTCATCATCGTGCATATACCCAATTGAATAAAGATGAATCAAAAACCCTATACCTGTAATAATAAGTAAAAACAAGGAGGAGAGTGGGTCTACCAGAAACTCAAAGGGGATACGAAGTGACCCTGAATTTATCCATGAAAATACATTAACGATATGGGATTTTTGAGTTGATGCGTTTAATTCAACGAATACAAGAATTGCAACTATAAAAGAAGAAAGTACACTTGCCGAAGCAATGATACCACTTAAACTCTTACTAATTTTCTTGCCAAACAACCCATTTAACATAAATCCCACAAGTGGGAAAAAAGGTATAAGTGCAACTAATTTAATCATACGTGCTTACTACTAATTTTTCAATTTACTTAATACGTCCGAATCAATGGTTTTTACATTTCTGTAAATCATACTTAAAATAGCTAAACCAACAGCAACCTCTGCGGCAGCTACTGCCATAATAAAGAACACAAACACTTGTCCGCTTGCGTCGTTGTGAAGTGTACTAAATGAAACTAAAAGTAAATTCACCGCGTTAAGCATCAATTCAATACACATAAATAAAATAATTGTATTTCTTCGTGCCATCACGCCGATGGCTCCTATAATGAATAAAACAGCACTTAGCATTAAGTACATATTTATTGAAATTCCGTTGATCATACTTCTTGATTTACAATTTTTCTATTGACGATTGTGGCTACTGTTTAACTTATTATTTTTTGCAGTAATTGCTGATGCTGCAAATATTTTCTCCAATTCTTTCGACTCTTTTAGCAATAACTCATAATTAGAATCATTTATTTGGTTATGAGCCTTAATTAGTTCTAACCAATACACAGACTCATCTGACTCTTCTTCTACTATTTTTAATTTGTTTATAAAATCGGCTGTTGATTTTGCTTTACATGCAGCTCGGTAATTTGCTCCTACTGATGTAGCAGAACGAACCACTTGCTTACTCATAACTTCATTTGACATGGATTTTTTTAACCCTTCAATTGTTCTGAGTGTATTCAACGCAAAGTCGAATGTTCTTTTTCTTAATATTTCAGGACTTAATCCCATTGCTCAATTGTAAATTGTCAATCTTTAAATTGTAAATTATTTTACTTCTCTCTTACCAATCATTATAGCACCTACCAAAGCCGATAATAAAAGAACAGATACAATTTCGAAAGGAAACAAATATTCTTTAAAGAGAACTTTACCTAGATTTTTTACCAGACCAATTTCTGAATGACCATAATACGTTAATTCCAATTGTTCAGTGCCTTTTAATGCACCTACCATCACTAGCAATAACATGCCTCCAATTACACCGGCAATGAGTTTAGTGATAATTGTTTTTTGTGGTTCAGTATCTTGATTCAAATTCATAAGCATTATTACAAATAAAAATAGCACCATTATAGCGCCAGCATATACTGCAATGTGAACCACCGCTAAAAACTGCGCATTTAATAACAAATAGTGCCCAGCAATACAGAAAAAAGTAAGTACCAAATAAAGTACAGAGTTAACCGGATTACGACTAAATACCACCATTAAGGCAAACATAATTGCCAAAAAGGAAAGTATCCCAAAAATCCATTGTGTGATTGTATATCCTAACATGTTTTTTTATTTACAATTTTATGATTTACGATTTACAAATTGTCAATTGTAAATGAGCAAATCGTCAATTCATTAATGTTTCCCCTTATTTAATTTTTCAGTATATAACTCGTTATGCTTTAACCCAGGAATTTTCTTAAATGCCAAAACTTCAGGGGTTTGACGTTTGGTAACATCTATGCGTTTGTCCATCCTCTCAACCAACTTGTCTTTCCCATAAATAAAATCATCTCGTTCAAATTCTGCATCCACAATTCTGTCAGTTAAAAAAATGGCTTCTTTTGGACAAGCCTCTTCGCACAGTCCGCAAAAAATACAGCGCAACATATTAATCTCATACTTTTTGGCGTATTTTTCTTCTCTGTATAAATGCTCTTCACCCTTTTTTCGCTCAGCGCTTTCCATAGTAATGGCCTCGGCTGGGCAAGCCACCGCACACATTCCACAAGAAGTACAACGCTCTGCTCCATTTTCATCACGCTTTAAAACATGTTGTCCGCGATAAACTGGCGCATACTCTCTTTTAACTTCAGGATACATAATGGTTGGCCGCTTTTTAAACAAATGGCTAAAAGTAATTGCCATACCTTTTACAATTGCCGGAAAATAAATTTTTTCAGCAAACGTCATTTCTTTATTAGATACTACTATGCTTCTATTGGTTAATTGCATGTTCAATTCCTTTTTTAATTATAATTGAATATTCCCTCTAAAATACTCTACAATGACTGTGATTAATAAATTTAATAATGAAAGCGGTAACAAAACCTTCCAACCCAAATTCATCAATTGATCATAACGAAATCTCGGGATTGTCCAGCGAATCCACATAAACACCGAAATAAAAATTAAAGTTTTTGTAAAATAAGCCCCAAAGCCAATAAGCGAAATTAGCCATGAACCCTCTTGTAAACCAAGCGCGCTGTAAAGTTCGGCAGCAAAAGGGAAATTGTACCCTCCAAAATAAAAGCCTGCCATAACAGCCGATGACACAAACATATTGATGTATTCAGCAAATAAAAATAACCCCAACTTAAATGCAGAATACTCGGTATGATAACCACCAACTAACTCTGTTTCACATTCAGCTAAATCAAAAGGTGCGCGGTTAGTTTCGGCTAATGCACAAACAAAGAAAATAACAAAACCCAAAGGTTGCCATACTACATTGGCAACTCCTGCATTTTGAGCTTCCACAATTTCGCTAAAACTTAAGGTTCCGCCTGCAGTAATAATCAACGCTATTAAGGCTATACCCATTGCTAACTCATAGCTTATCATTTGGGCTGAAGAACGAATTGCTCCTAAAAGAGAATATTTGTTATTAGAGGCCCATCCACCTATCATAATTCCGTAAACCCCAACAGAAGTAACGCCCAATAAAAAAATAACTCCAACGTTTACATCAGATACTTGCAGTGCATAAACTGATTCTCCAATTTTTAATGCAGGCCCCCAAGGTATGAGCACTCCTGCAATGATGGCCGTAACAATAAATAAACCAGGAGCCAAAATAAACAAAAAACGATTCGATACGTTAGGTATAATTTCTTCTTTAAAAAGCATTTTACCGCCATCTGCTAATGGTTGAAGCAAGCCCCACTTACCGGCGCGACTTGGCCCCCATCTATCCTGCAGTAATCCTGCAAATTTTCTTTCCCACCAAGTTGAGTAAGCCGCAATTCCCAAGGATACTGCAAAAATAGCTACACAAACAATTGATTTATAAATGATAAACTCGAGCATATTTTAATAATTATGGTTTTTTATCTAACGGCATGTATCCCAAAGCTTTTTGTTGTTTTAGCGCTTGAACTTTTAATTCATTCAAATGCTGATAATGATTTTGTGAAATAACAGAATTTCTATGAATTGGAGAAGGGCCTTCAATGATCCAATCACTTTTCTTTTTATGATCGTATCTACAGCTATTACAAATAAACTCTTCTACCTCATCCCATTGATCTTTTCGGGCTGTAACTCTTACTACTTCTTCGCCTTTGAGCCAAACTCTGGTTTTGCCGCTACATGTTTTACAATCGCGATGAGCATCAACAGGCTTGGTAAACCAAACACGTTGTTTAAATCGGAAGGTTTTGTCAGTTAATGCTCCAACCGGACAAACATCAATCACGTTTCCAGAGAAATCGTTATTAATGGCCTGTTCGATGTAGGTTGAAATTTCAGCCGCATCTCCGCGATGAACAACTCCATGTACACGACCATCGGTAATTTGTTCGGCAGTTTTTACACATCGATAACAGAGGATGCATCGATTCATGTGTAATTTAATTTTGTCACCAATATCAATTACTTCGTACTCACGACGTTTAAATTCATAACGTGTTTCAGCCGAACCATTATCATATCCTAAATCTTGGAGTTTACACTCGCCTGCTTGATCACATACTGGACAGTCTAAAGGATGATTGATAAGTAAAAACTCTACGACACCTTTACGCGCTTCAATTATTTCAGGGCTGGTATAATTTTGAACCACCATACCATCCATTACCTCGGTTCTGCAAGAAGCCACTGGTTTAGGCATTGGATTTGGGTTGGCCGTGCTGCCCTGTGTTACTTTTACAATACAGGTTCGGCAATAACCGCCACTAGTTTTTAATTTAGTGTAATAACACATGGCTGGAGGAGCAACCTCAGGGCCAATCATACGTGCAGCTTGAAGGATGGTAGTACCCTTAGGCACATCAATTTCTATTCCGTCTATCGTTACTTTCATTTTTAAATTCGATTATTAATGGACTATTTGTAACCTATTAATTTTCTTTTTTTAATTTTTTCCTCTTCCTTTTTAACGCCCATAAGGTAATTTAAGGCCTCGTACACATCTGCAAACTGCTTGTTATATTTGGTCTCCATCTCTATTATTTTTTTATTGAGTTCAGAGTAGTTTACAATGTACTGTTTCATTACAACAAAGGCTCGCATGATAGAAATATTTACCTGCAATGCCTTTTTACTTTTTAATACACTTGATAACATAGCAACACCTTGTTCGGTGAAGGCGAGTGGTAAAGCACCGCCCAAATACTTTTTTGATGGTATCACATTTTGTGATAGGATTGTTTCAACTTCCTTTTCAGTTAACTGAAACATAAAATCATGTGGGAAACGATCCAAATTCCTTCTAACCGCCTGTTTTAAAGCCCGGGTCTCAACTTCATACAGTTGCGCCAAATCAAAGTCAAACATAACCTTTTGGTTACGGACTTCATATATTTTGGTTTGTATGTTTTTTACGAGCATTAAAGTTTTATTTGGATTTATCTGGCTTTATAATATTAATTACAATGTTTTTTGATTAATTGAGACACCTCTAAATCATTAGAACCAAAAAGATTCATTTTATTCCATGTTTCACAGGCACGATCCTTTTCCCCTAAAGTAAAATGAATAACGGCCTTATTATACAATGCATCTTTAAATTCGGGAGTTTTTGATAAACAATTATCGAATTTTTGAAGAGCATCTTTATATTTTTTATCCTCAGCTAAAGATACTCCCTTATAAAAAAGGTAGTTCGCCTCATTCAATTTCACCATACTGTCTTTTTGTGTTTTTAGAAATGCTACAGACTCTATGATTTCTTTAGGCAGCATTGAGTTTTTTGGATTAAATTCTGATACGCGACCATTAATAGAAAAGTCAACCGAAAGATTAACATATACCTGAACCCGTTTGCCTAAGTTGTAACCAGAGTTCCAACTTGGCATAGCATTAGTAACTCTGAGGGCCTCGTCATTTAAACTCTTGTATCCACTTGACTTAATTATTCGCGGTGAAAGGATTTTTCCAGTTGTATCCACAATAAATTGAATAATGGCACTACCAGAATAGGCATTTTCTCTTGCCTCACTTGGGTATACACAATTTTTAAGCAAATAATTCTTTACGCCCATCATTCCGTCCTGATAATTAGGCATAGTTTCGGCAATAATTAAAGGTTCCTGCGCCTTAAAATGCAAAATTAGTGTAACTAAAAAGAAAATTATTTTTACTTTGATTTTCAACTACGCTACAATCTTATTCAATCGGTTATAATGACTCACATCCACAAACTTCTTACTCTTTGCTATTTCAATAAATTCGTGTTTAAAATGGCGAATGGCGGCTGCAACAGGCCAAGCTGCTGCTTCACCCAAAGGACAAATAGTTTTTCCTTCAATTTTGCTTTGAATGTCCCACAGCAAATCAACATCGCTTTCGTTGGCAGTACCATTTAAAAATTTCTTTAATATTTTCTCCATCCATCCTGTCCCTTCGCGGCAAGGCGAACATTGTCCGCAGCTTTCGTGATGATAAAACCGTGTAAACGTAAATAAATTCTTTACAATACTGGTGTCCTCATCCATTACAATAAATCCGCCGGAACCAAGCATCGTGCCTGTTTGAAAACCTCCATCTCCTAAACTTTCATAGGTCATTAAACGGGGATCTCCTTTAGCAGTTTTTAAAATTAATTCTGTTGGTAAAATAGGAACGGAAGATCCACCCGCAACAACTGCTTTCATCTTTTTACCATTTCGTATCCCCCCACAATATTCTTCACTGTAAATAAATTCTTCAACTGGAATTCCTAGTTCTATTTCGTAAACACCTGGCTTATTGATATGTCCTGAGGCTGAAATTAGCTTTGTACCTGTTGATTTCCCAATCCCAATTTTTGCATATTCCTCGCCACCCATGTTCACAATCGGACAAACTGCAGCAATTGTTTCAACATTGTTTACAACTGTTGGGCAACCCCATAATCCTGCCACTGCGGGAAACGGCGGTTTAATCCTTGGATTACCCCGTTTTCCTTCTAGCGATTCTAATAAAGCCGTCTCTTCGCCGCAGATATAAGCGCCACCACCAACTTGCACATAACAATCATGCGAAAAATCGGTGCCCAAGATGTTTTTACCTAGCCAACCTGCTGCGTAAGCCTCTGCAATAGCCGTTTCCAATATACGGGCTACATAAAAATATTCCCCTCTTATGTAAATGTAAGATGTTTTTGCTCCTAACGCATATGAAGAAGTTATCATTCCTTCAATTAATGCATGTGGAATTTTCTCCATTAAATAGCGGTCTTTGAATGTGCCGGGCTCCGATTCGTCGGCATTACAAACTAAATAACGTGGCACACCTTCAGGTTTGGCTAAAAAACTCCACTTCATGCCTGTTGGAAAACCTGCGCCCCCACGACCACGTAGTCCCGATTTTTTTACTTCATCAGTAACTTGATCGGGGGTCATACTTTTTAACGCCTTTTCAACAGAGGCATATCCGCCATGTGCACGATAAACCTCTAAGGTATTGATACCAGCTACTTTATCATTATGTATTAATAATTTTCGTCCCATTGGCTCAATAATTACAGTGTGTTAGTATAATCTAAGTCGGTATAATTTCGTTGTTTTCCTTCTGCTTTGTAGGTCTCTAACAACTTGTCTACTTTATCGTAGGTTAAATTTTCATGATACGACGCGCCACATTGTAGCATTGGTGCCGTTCCGCAACTCCCTAAACATTCAGCCACCTTTAAAGTAAACATGCCATCCTTAGTTGTTTCGCCTACCTTTATGTTTAATTTTTTTTCAATATACTTCACTATGTCTTCTGCACCATTTAACCAACACGAACTGGTTTGACAAACTTCAAGCACGCATTTACCCACCGGCTTTAAATTGTACATGGTATAAAACGAAGCCACCTCAAATACTTCAATGGGCTTTACTCTTAAAATCTCAGCAACATAGTCCATTACCTCGGGACTTAGCCAGCCTCCAAACTCTGCTTGTGCAACATGTAATACAGGCAACATGGCCGACTTCCGTCTTTCAGGCGGATAATGTGAAATGATTGTTTGAACTGTTTTCATAGCCTCCTCGCTAAACTTGACATCAGCACGTTTGGCTTTGTTAAACGCTTGTGTTCCGTGTACTTGTGAACTCATTCTTAGAAATTTTAAATTTTAAATGATAAATGATAAATTATTGTTTACCGATTTCTCATCTAAAATATTTTCATTTATAATTAATTTAAAATTTATAATCTAACATTTATAACTTATTTAAGCATCCAACTCCCCAGCGATCACATTCATACTGCTCATTGTGATAATTGCATCACTCAACATGGTTCCTTTTATCATTTCTGGGTAGGCTTGATAATAGATGAAGCATGGGCGGCGGAAATGTAACCGGAACGGGGTTCTTCCTCCATCACTTATCAAATAAAAACCAAGTTCTCCATTACCTCCTTCAACGCAATGATATACCTCACCCGCAGGTATATCGGTTTCTCCCATCACAATTTTGAAGTGATAAATTAAAGCCTCCATGTTGTTGTATACTTTTTCTTTTGGTGGCAAAAAGAAGTCTGGTATGTCTGCATGCATTTTACCTTCAGGCATGTTTTTAATGGCTTGCTTAATAATATGCAACGACTGTTTCATTTCCTCATCACGCACTGTAAAGCGGTCATAGGTGTCGCCTTGTGTGCCAATTGGAATCTTAAAGTCGAAATCCTCATACGAAGAATATGGAGATGCCACTCTCACATCGTAATCAACACCGGCCGCTCTTAAATTTGGTCCTGTAAAGCTGTATTCGAGCGCCATTTTTGCGCTAATAGGGCCACAGTTGATGGTGCGATCCATAAAAATTCTATTGCGCATTAAGAGCGCATTAAACTCATCCAATGCCTTCGGAAAATCAGCAACAAATTTGTTGATTTTGTCCCAGGTATCCTTGCTCCATTCACTATCAAATCCACCTATGCGGCAAATATTTGTTGTTAAACGAGCTCCGCAAATACTCTCAAAAATATCGTAAATGTGCTCTCTGTATTGAAATAGGTATAAGAAGCCTGTTGTGCCGCCGGTGTCCTGACCAATAATAGTATTACATATTATGTGATCGGCAATGCGTGAAAGTTCCATAATGATGACACGGTGATACTCGGCTCTTTTAGGGATTTCTGCTTTTATCAATTTTTCAACTGTCATGTGCCAACCCATGTTGTTGATAGGGGATGAACAATAATTTAATCGGTCGGTTATTGGCGTGATTTGAGCGTATGGTCGGCGTTCC
>Ga0075154_10001296_pt1 | contig 18263 bp, 14 predicted proteins | sample JI71714BDNA_FD_70965 | JGI IMG/M metagenome (GOLD analysis project Ga0075154, IMG submission 70965) | Wastewater effluent complex algal communities from Wisconsin, to seasonally profile nutrient transformation and Carbon sequestration -... | ecosystem: Engineered > WWTP > Effluent > Algae...
AAGAATGCAGGTAATCCTCGATCACCGTTGATGAGTTGATATACTCTTCGCTCAGATATACTACCCAATTCAGAAAGCGCTATGGCCAGATAATCTAGGATCAATGCCAATGGCTGAGCATGAAAGTTTCCGCCACTAAGCACTTTGTCTGCCTCATCAAAAACGATTGGGTTGTCAGTCACGGAGTTGATTTCTGTGTCGATGACATCTTTTGCATGAAGGATTGCCGTCAGCGAAGCTCCATGTACTTGCGGCACACATCTGAAGGAGTAAGGATCCTGAACACTTTGTCTTTGTAAATTGCGTATACCACTGGACTCTAAATGGGAATAAATGGTTTGTGCTACCATTCTTTGGCCTAAATGCGGTCTAACATCATGCAGTAAATGATCAAATGGAGCAATGTCACACACATAAGCATCCATAGACATGGCTGCTATTTTGTTAGATAGGTCCAGTAGTTTTTGACCTTTGGTAATGATTTCTGTGGCATAAGCCAGTGAAAATTGTGTACCATTGAGCAATGCTAAGCCTTCTTTGGATTTTAAGTCGATTTTATCTATTCCCTTTTCGATCAGTGCCTGATTGGTGTCTGTGATTTTGCCATTCACATATACCTGACCTTTGCCCAAAAGCATCAAACTCAGGTGTGCCAAAGGAGCTAAATCTCCCGATGCCCCTAGAGATCCTTGTTGATAAATGACAGGTGTGATTCCCGCATTGTACAATTCAACCAATTTATTTAACAATTCGGGCCTTATGCCTGAGTAACCATGTGAAAGGTTGATAATTTTTAATAAATGTATGGTACGACAGATCTCTTCAGGCACCAACTCACCCATTCCACAAGCATGGGATAAAACCAAATTTTCTTGAAGTTTTCCGAGATTTTCATCAGAAATACGTACATTACATAAGGATCCGAATCCAGTATTGATACCATATATGACAACATCATGCTGACTCAGTTTTTGATCAAGAAATTCGCGATTCCTTTTGACTTTGTCCCTTAGAGATGGTGATATTTCAATCTTATAATGATGAAGAATTGCATTTGAAATTTGCTCTGCACTAAGCGTATTATGGTCTAATAAAAGTTGGCTCATAAATAATGATCTGGTACAAAATAGCTAACACCCAAAAAACGAATTGAAATCATAAACTCATTTTTTCATATTAATGGTTTCAGCTACTTTTTAATATAATGGTTAGGTTTCAATCTGCAAATGTAGCTAAAATTTAGAAATTGGTAAACTCAGGCCTTTTCTTTCAGGCTCCGAGAGAAAGTCTTTGTTTAAAATTGAGCGCAAATGGAGGATGGCCTTTCATTAATTGTTGTTAAGTCTAGACGAAATTTCTTAATCAAAACACCAAAAGTTAAAATTTGCACGTTAAACTATAGTTAAAGTTAGATGATGGTTTTCAGTAGTAAATATCATAATGAACAGACAATGTGATGGATATGCATTGTTAAGATCGTACACAGAAAGACAAGTCAGTAACTTTTTTTAGCCATTTATTGTCTTTGTTGTATGATTTGAATGTGATAATTTCCTTGAAAACCAATAAAATAATTATTCTTTTGCGTTGAATGATGGAGAGAAATCAATAAAATCGTAATTTTGGCAAATTTTTTTAGAATCCTTTAAAATTTTTAAAAATGAAAATCAAGAACATCTTATTCGTATTGGCTTTGATAGCGGGTATGTCATCTGCGACAAATGCTCAGAAAATAGCCCTCGTTGACATCAATGAAGTACTGTCATCTATGCCTGATTATCAGAATGCCCAAAAGGAATTGGACCGGATAGCTGCCGAGTGGAGACAAGAAATCTCTCAGGAGTTTGATAAAATTAAAAGTATGTACAACAAATTTCAAGCTGAGCAAGTACTTTTGAGTTCGGACGATAAAGCCAAGAAAGAAGATGAAATCGTCAAAAAAGAAGCGGAAGTAAGAGAGTTGCAAAAAGCAAAATTTGGACCTGACGGAGCTTTATTTAAAAAGCGTCAGGAGATGGTAGCCCCAATTCAAGATAAAGTGTATGCAGCAATAGAAAACTTTGCAGCAGAAAGAGGTTTTGATATTATTTTTGATAAAGGTGGTGCCACAGGACTTTTGTTTTCCAATCCTGACTATGACAAAACAGGAGATCTTAAGAAAAAATTGAATATCAAATAAAGACAAACCAATTTTAATTTTTAATAAAACAAAACATGAACAAATTTTTTATTTTAGTTTTTGCATTCATATTTTCATCGCTTAGTATATCAGCACAAAAGGTAGCTTATATCAATTCGCAGGAAATACTTGGTTCTCTTACAGAAGTAAAACAGGCTAATTCAGACATAGAAGTCATGAAAGGTATGTTTCAGAAAAAAGGGGAAGAAATGGTCAAAGATTTGCAAATGAAGTACCAGGACTTGCAGCAAAAACAAGCCGGAGGAACATTGGCACCTGTAGAGATCGAAAAACAAGCAGCAGCTTTAAAAGCAGAAGAAGCTAAAGTGGGTGAATTTGAGCAATCCAGTCAACAAAAAATAATGGAGAAGAGTGAGGAGTTACTCAAACCAATCCAAGACAAAGTAAATAAAGCCATTAAAGATGTAGCTACTGAAAATGGATTTTTATACATTTTTGACTCAGGAATGGGAGTGGTGCTTTATGCAGACCCTGCTGCTGATGCTACCAAGTTGGTAAAAACAAAGCTGGGTATCACACAGTAGAAAATAATAAATGAATTCCAACCCCGAACAACCGATAGGAATATTTGATAGTGGCATTGGTGGATTGACAGTCGCCAATGCCATTCATCATTTTATGCCGCAGGAACGGTTGATATATTTTGGTGACACGGCACACCTTCCTTATGGTGACAAATCGGCAGATGCAATCAGGTATTACTGCTTGCGTATCAGCAAATTTCTTTTGGAGCAAAATTGTAAAATGATCGTCATTGCTTGCAATTCGGCATCATCTGCGGCTTATGATATGCTTTTGGATTTTTTTGAAGGTAAAGCATTATTTGTAAATGTAGTGGATCCATTGGTCAATGCTGTGATCAAAAAAGATTACCGAAATGTTGGGGTCATCGCCACTAAAGCAACTATCAACTCATCTATTTATCGCAACAAAATAAAAACACTCAATCAAAAAGTCAAGGTAAATCAACTGGCAACACCGTTGCTTGCGCCCATGATAGAAGAAGGGTTTTATAGTGGTAATATTTCAAAAAGTGTCATAGAAAACTACCTTAGCCATTCTGATTTGGACAATATTGATTCACTTTTACTAGCTTGTACTCATTACCCACTGATCAAAAATGAGATTAACGAGTATTATAAGGGAAAAGTAGATATTTTAGACTCAACAGATGTAGTCAAAGATGAAGTTTATAGAATATTGTCGGAAGAAAACCTATTAGCGAAGAAAAGGCAAGGTGAAGACTCCTTTTATGTCTCAGATTTTACCAATTCTTTTGAGCAAACAGCCAAAAACTTCTATGGAGAAGAACTCAAACTAGAAGCCATGCATATCTGGTGATTACAACACGTGCTTTTGATTAACCAAAAAGACTTATGTTCATTCGTGAATTTCATAGTTTAAATGAAAATTAAAATTTCTAAGATTAGTTAAATAGTAGGTGATTTTTTTTTATTTTGTTCTGATTAATATATTTTTTAATGAAGAATTTATTTGTGATAATATTTCTTTTATTCTCTTATTTAGCTTCCGGGCAAGAAGATGCAATTAAGATTTTAACCAATCAAACAGAATTAAAAAAATGTAGGAAAAAATTTAAAAGCAATAAATTTACTTTTCAATCTAAAAGAAAAAATTACACAGTTTTCGACCGATACTCAAACGGAAATAGAATTTTAATTGATAGCATAAGTATAATATTGAGGTCAAAAAATATCGAACAAAGGAGACTACTAATCAATAGTATGTTAGAAAGATCTAATTTTGTTTTTGACAAAGAATTACAAAATGTTATTTACGAAAATTTAAATTGTGATGACACTAATATAATTTGGCTTATTGGAAAAAACAAATTTAATAACTTTGTTAATTACTTTGAAAACAAATTATCTCAATTCCCAATTACTTGCCAACAAGAATTGCTATATTGGTTAGGAGTTGATGGAAATTCAGAAAAAGGATTTTCAATTTTAAAAAATCTGCTTTTATCTACCCAAATTGACCATTATGAATTTAGTAGACTTCAAGATGCTTTATATTCTTATATGAATAGTCCTAACGAAAATATAAGAAATATTTCAATGGATTTAGCGATAGAAATTTATTCAAAAAAAATAATCTATAATAACCTATTGAAGTATGATGAATATTTTGCAAAAGATTTTGAAAATACATTTTTATTCAATTTGTTGAACTCAGGAGATCAAAAAATTATACCAATAGCTAAGATACTTTATGAACAAAAAAAGCATGAAGAAAGTGCTTTAATTGCCTTGGTAAAGAATGATCATAAAGCGTATAGAGATGAATTTATAAACAGATTAAAAAATGACAGTTATGATTATGTTGGACTTAATGTTAGTCCTTATTATATCAAAATATCTTCAGATTTATCAATAATTCCTTTAATTATAGATAGATATTTTAAATCTAAGCCTCATAATTGTGCAAGATTTTTTTTGGATAATAACTTGGAAAAGGAATTAGAGATATCGCTTAAAACTATGAATGATAATGTTTTAGTTGAAAGTATTAAGGAAGAAATAATAATAAGGAAAAAATCCGCAGGAGACGTAACTAAAGATTTGTATAATTTTGGAATTTTAAAAGCAATAGACACTCTCATATTTTCTAAAAAAATTTTGGATTACCAAAGTGAAATTCAATTTTCTATTCCAGATCAAATCTTAAGAATAGAACCTTATAGTTTTTTATTGCATAACACCCCGATATGTTATAGCTATGAAAGGGAAAGTAGTGAATTTCCAATTAAATATGACGAAATTTTGTATAATGCATTGAAACTCTCTGAAAAAGAGTTAGGTATTGCAGAAATTTATTCTGTTTCAAAACCAAATGATGATTTCTCTAAAGCAAACCATGAAATTTTTGCAGATTTCGGAGAAATAGGTTTTAAAGCAAATCACACATCAACTTCTTTATATGCTGATTCTAAATTTATTATTGAATTTTTAAATAAGTTTCCTACAATTAAAAACTCCAAGAAAAAGTTCTTTCATGATTTTATCTCAGAATCAAATATAATATTTTACACGGATGAGGCTGTATATAAAAATTTTTCTGAGTATCTGAAAAGACCTTATAGATATTAAATCAAAGACTTATATGCCAAAAACTTCTATGGAGAAGAACTCAAACTAGAAGCCATGCACATCTGGTAATTACCTTTTTTTGATCAGCCAAAAAGTCATTAGCCTTCTTTTTTGAAATCCCAGTCTTTCGTACATCGATATTGCAGTATCGTTTGTAGTTAGAACATGAAGAAAAGGAATTTTACTTTCATTCAAGATGATTTGAGCACAATGAGCAGTAAGTGCAGCAGCATAACCTCTGCTACGGTACTCTGGATTTGTAACTATACTACTCACCTCTGTATAATGGTTTAGGTGAATCCTCATACCTGCGGCTGAAACTAATTTCTGACCATCATATATTCCAAAGTACTGACCCATCAATGGTGTTTTTGGTCTGAAATATCCTGGCATGACCAATTGTATCAAGTTAAAAAGAGCTTCATATTCAGACTCTTCTAAAGGTTTAAAGCTGTAATTGTGTATGAATGGGGACAAGTGTATCATTACCATTTGATAACACAAGATCTCCTTTTCGATATATAAAGTATCTGAAACAATTGGCTTATCACCAACAACAAAAAACGAATCTGTAATTTGACTATACTCAATGAGTCCTTTTTCTATATCACTTCCTGATGTATATCCACCAAAAGAGTTGTATTGGGGATTATAAAATTTTATACTACCGTAATCTAAAGACAACCAAGAGTGGGATTGTGAAAGCGCATTCCAAACAGGGTTGTCAAGGTCAGTGTGATGGGATAAATCCATGGTTTCACTTTGCAGGAATATTCTTTAAGATTTCCAATGTGAAATTCCAGAATTTTTGGACAGAAGCAATATTAACCCTTTCGTCTGGAGAGTGCGCTCCTTTGATGGTTGGGCCGTATGAAATCATATCCATTCCAGGGTAATTCTGACCTAAAATACCGCACTCTAATCCTGCATGACAAGCTACCACATGAGGTTTACTGTCATACATTTTTTCGTACAATTCAGTCATTACTTTTAGGATGGGTGAGTTTACATTGGGTGTCCAACCCGGATAAGCGCCAGAAAATGTGACTTCAAATCCTCCAAGTTCAAAGCAAGACTTTAAGCTGTAAGCAACATCCATTTTTGTAGATTCTACAGATGATCGGGTTAAACATAAAATTTTAGCAGACCCTTCTTTGATTTCGATTTTTGCCACATTATTGGAAGCTTCCACCAAATCATCTATATCTGGACTCATACGAAAAACACCATTATGAGCAGCATAAATGGTATTCAACAATATGATTTGGTCTTGAATATCTACTTTTGTATCAGGACATACCACTTCATCAATAGTGATAGATAGGTTGGGTTCTAAGCTTTCAAATTCTTTTTTGATGTCAGCAATTCTGTTGTTTAAGGTCGTCAGAATACTTTCTTTTCCTTCTTTATGCATAGCAATAGTTGCATGACTTTCTCTGGGTATAGCATTCCGAAGGCTACCACCTTCAAAAGAGCACAGACTTACTTCAGGCAAGCCATGAATGATTCTGTTTAAAATTTTATTGGCATTACCTCTACCGAGATGGATATCTATACCCGAATGACCGCCTTTTAATCCTTTGACCTCAATCTCTAGACCTATATGATTGGTTTTATCAATGGTAACTGTATTGTAAGTTTTCATAGCGGTCACATCCATGCCTCCTGCACATCCTATATCTATTTCGTCATCTTCTTCAGTATCTAGATTGAGCAAGATCTCACCACTCAGCATACCACCTTGCAAACCCAATGCACCAGTCATACCGGTTTCTTCATCGATAGTAAATAAGGCTTCTACCTTTGGATGAGCGATATCTTTGGATGCCAGTACTGCCATAATCGTAGCGACTCCGATGCCATTATCTGCACCAAGTGTGGTGCCCTTGGCTTTTACCCAACCATCTTCCACATACATTGCTATACCTTGAGTGTCAAAATCAAAAACAGTGTCGTTGTTTTTTTGGTGCACCATATCTAAGTGAGACTGCATCACTATGGGTTTTCGGTCTTCCATGCCTGGTGTTGCTGGCTTTTTAATGATGACATTTCCTACGTGATCCACTACGGTTTCCAATCCTAAGGCTTTACCAAAATCAACTGCAAACTGTATGACTCGTTCTTCTTTTTTGGAAGCTCTAGGTACAGCATTAAGATCTGCAAAATGATTCCAAAGGTTTTTAGGTTCCAATTGTCTGATTATTTCTGACATATTTGATTTTGGTTTATAGAGAATAGTAAAAAAATCGACACTATTTAAAGAGATGCGAAGTTAACAAAAAATATAGTATCTAATCTTTGAATGGCTTAAAATCAATTTTTATGCCTACCTTTGTATTTTCAATCATTACAATCAGATGACAAACAATGGACTATATACACAATTTCATGAGGCTAAACAAATGGGCCAAAAGAAGTTTGTCGTATTGATTGACCCTGACAAAGTGCGATTAGGAAAAATCAGCAAAGTTTTGGAAACATCTGTGGAAGCCGGAGTAGATTTCTTTTTCATAGGAGGAAGTCTAGTAGTCAACGACATGCTTGATTATGTATTGAAGTCCATGAAAGAATTGTGCAATATTCCTATGATTTTGTTCCCAGGAAACTCATTTCAGCTCAGTTATAAAGCCGATGGTTTGTTGTTTTTATCATTAATTTCGGGAAGAAATGCTGATTTATTGATCGGAAAGCATGTCATCACGGCTCCTTTCCTTAAAATAAGTCCCCTTGAAATCATTTCTACAGGTTATATGCTTATAGATGGAGGCGTTATGACTAGTGTTCAGTATATGAGCAACACGATGCCCATTCCAAGTACTAAAGATGATATTGCATTGTGTACAGCCATGGCAGGCGAGTTACTTGGACTAAAACAAATCTACATGGATGCAGGTAGCGGTGCCAAAAACCCAATATCCGAGTCGATGATACAAACGGTAAGTAGTGGTATTAATATTCCTTTGATAGTAGGTGGTGGTATTTCTACACCAGAAAAAGCTGCTGCAAATGCCAAAGCTGGCGCAGATGTCATAGTTGTGGGAAATGCCATTGAAAAAGACCCGGGATTGATCAAAGAGTTATCTATTGCTGTCCATGAGCAATCAACACCACAAAAAAACAATATTCTCCAATGATCAAGGGCATTGTAATCAAATCTACCGGAAGTTGGTACAATGTAAGACTTGAGGATGGCAGTATCATACAAAGCAGGATAGCAGGAAAGATAAAATTGGATGGTTTGAAACTGACCAACCCCATAGCAGTAGGTGATGAAGTATCATTGGAAATGGAAGATTCGGATGAAATCCGTGGTGTGATAAAAGCCATCTCATTGAGAAAAAACTACGTGGTACGCCAATCTCCTAGAAAAAAACATCAGCTACATTTTTTAGCTAGCAATGTTGACCAAGCATTATTAATTGTAACCATCAAAGAACCTAATCTGAAAATTGGTTTTATAGACCGATTTCTGATCATGACGGAACCGTACTCCATACCAGTTACTATAGTATTTAACAAATGTGATATTTATGATAGTCGTGATTTGGAGATATATGAAGAATTAAAAGCGGTTTATACCAAAATCGGTCATCATGTGATCAAGACATCATCGGTGTCCAAAGAAGGTTTAGCGGACCTTCAGCTCATATTAAAAGATAAAACAACTTTGGTTGCGGGACAGTCAGGCGTAGGCAAGTCCACTTTGGTCAATGCTGTGGAACCAACTCTCGATCTTCGTACTGAAGAGATTTCTGATTTTTCTGGCAAAGGACAACACACTACCACTTTTGCAGAAATGTATGACTTATCATTTGGTGGTCACATCATAGATACACCTGGCATCAAGACTTTGGCTTTTTCACATCTTGAAGTAATGGATATTGCTCATAATTTCAGAGAGTTTTTTGCCTTGTCTGACCAATGTAAATTTGCTAATTGCACACACAGAAACGAACCTAAGTGTGCGGTAAAAGCAGCGTTGGAAACTGGGGAAATCAGTTTATTGAGATACCAAAACTACCTAGGACTAATCGAAGAAGTAGAAGACCAAAACTATTGGGAGCGGCACAGTGATGTGTGAGTTCGTTTATCTTTTTCAAGATTAAAATACACATAACATTTCTTTTAGCATTTTTGGATAAACATGCATTTCCTTCTCAAAGATACCTTTGCTGTTAAATTTTAAAAATGAAACAGTTTATCATTATATTTTCAGCATTACTGGTCAATGTCTTGAATGCGCAACATCACGAATTTTGTGGCCAACATCATGTAACTAAACAATGGTTTAATGCTAATCCTAACAAAGAAAAGGATTATCACCAAATTGCAGAACAAACGAGGTCAAACGTAAAAAAAGGTAATAATTCGAGGAATAATAATCTCATTACCATACCTGTAGTTTTTCACATACTACATCAGGATGGTCCTGAAAACATAAGTGATGAGCAAGTTAAAGATCAAATCAGAATTCTCAACAGAGATTACTCAAAGCAAAATGCAGATACGATCAATGTGGTGCCAGGTTATAAAAACAATATTGCCAATGTTGGATTTCAATTTGTATTGGCATCTATAGACCCTAAAGGCAAGTGTACATCCGGTATCATAAGACACAAAACACCCAAAACCAACTGGGACGCCAACAAACTGGAAGACTTCATATATTCTTGGCCTCGACAAAAGTATCTCAATATTTATATTGTTAAAAAGATAAATATTGCTCCTGCGTATACTTTTTTACCAGGTGTAGGTATACCACCATCAGCAGATGCTATTGTTTGTGAATCTATTTATGTTGGTAGTATAGGTACGGCAGCTTTTGACTCAAGAGCAATCACGCATGAAGTGGGTCATTGGTTTGGCCTCCCACATACATGGGGCATCACTAATGCTCCCGGAGTTGCTTGTGGTCAGGATTTCGTTGATGATACACCTACGACTAAGGGATTTACATCATGTAGTATCAACAATGCTAAGGTTTGTGACCCCAATATAGAAGAGAATGTTCAAAATTATATGGATTACTCTCCATGTAAATTGATGTTTACAAATGGTCAAGCTAGGTATATGCGTCAAACGATAGAGTCAGGTGTCAATGGAAGGGACAATTTAAGTACTGAGGCCAATCTCATAGCAACAGGTGTCATTGACGGAAAACTGTGTAATATTGATGTAAACTATAGTCAACCTTACTTATCGGTGTGTAAAGGAGAATCTATACCTTTTGAAAGCAACACCTATGCAGGAGCCAATTCCAATATAAGTTATTTATGGACCATTGAAGGAGGTATACCGTCCACTTCTACAGATAGTGTAGTGACACCAATATTTTCTGAGCCGGGTAGCTACGAGGTCAAATTAGTTGCGCAAAGTGCTGTAGGTACAGATAGTATTACCAAGATTATTAAGGTGTACGACAATACCATTTTAAAGGAATTGGAGCAAAGCTATGACTTTAGTAATGAAGCTCAAGCATCTAATTTTGAAATCATAAATATAGATAATGATATCATTCAATGGTCTATAAATCCAGATCTAGGTGCCGAAAACTCAAAAGGCTGTATGGAACTCAGCAATTTTAATAGTATTGTACCAGGAAGTCGACATTATTTGGAAACTCCATTTTACGATTTTAGCAATGCCGATAAACCGCAAATGTCATTGTTTTATTCATATGCCAGATTCTCTGATGTGCATCAGGATACCTTTAGAATAGAATATACCTTTGATTGCGGAAAAACATGGAGAAATCTGCCGGGATTTCCATCATTGAATACTATGGCCATTAATACTGGTGGAATTAATCCAGAGAATTGGGAGCCTACAAAACCTGAACATTGGAGAAAAGTAACACTTACTTCTGTTTTTACTACTTTATTTAAAAACAAACCGTACGCCAAGTTTAGATTTTATTTCCGGGGAGATCCAGCCATTGGTTTGTCCAATAATATCTATCTCGATCAGATCAATGTCTGGGATGCATCTACTACTTCTACATATGAATGGACTGATGAAACAGAAATAGAATTATCACCAAATCCGACCATGGCTGATGCTTCTATTAATATCGCTGTAGAACCATCAGAAATTACTTCAGCAGAGGTGTTAGGTTTGACAGGACAATCTTTTAATACAGTAAAGTTTGTAGGATATGATGGTAAATTCTCAAACTATACCATTAATGCTGATCAGCTGTTAAATGCTGGAATATATCAAGTTGTTTTTCAAACCAAAAAAGGATCTGTTTTGACAAAAAGAATGGTGATTTTGTAATACAAATAGAAAGTCAAACCTATTATATAAATAACCTAGTGTAAGAGTCACATAATTACAAAATATATTTTTAAATAAAAACAAAAGCCATCAAATTTTTTCATTTTGATGGCTTTTGGTCTTTTTAGATTACTTTACAAAGTTAAGTGTACAGTTAATTTATTTTTTCCAAGGCAGTCTGTTTACGACTCTTCCTATTTCTGTACCATATCTCATACCTTCTTCTGCGTCCATTCTATAATGTACTCCCAAAGGAACTCTTGACCAAGCATTTTCTAGAGCCATTTCATAAAAACTGCTGAAAGTACGAGGGTAACCTTCAAATTCTGTTCTGTTTTTATGACAATTGTCGGTCATACCAAATGAATATCCAAATACACTTCCTAAAGCCTCGGCAGACGCAGAGCCAAATGTAGCATGACCAGATGGATAGGCAGGAAAAGAAGGTGAAATACCATTCTCACCGGTGATTGGATTGTACAGGTTTGGTTCAAAAGTAGGATCTATGACTCTTTTGATATAGGATTCAGGCCTTTCCAGATTATAATGATATTTTGAGTTCCATGCTCCTATAGCTGCATCATGAAGTGCCAATCCAAGTTTTGCATTTGCAACTAAGGCTTCTTCGAGATTAGCATCTTCCAGCATATATACTTGAGAAGCAATGGCTAACCATCTGGATGGAGGACTAAATGTAAGGCCCAAAAGGTCATCACTCCAGAATTCGCCAATCCACTCTGTTTGATATGCTAATTCAGGGCTATTTTGCACCATTACTTCTATAGCTTGATTATATAGTCCTTTACCAGGTGTTTCAGTAAAGTTACCAACATATGTTTTCCAATCTCTACAAACTTTCATGTCATCACCTATTGCAAGGGTTTTACCTTTGCCCCAATATGGAAACATTCCTTCACCAGGTCCAGGAATTGTTGGTGTCCAAGCCCCAGGGTTATTCATTAGGTCTCGCCAATTGTTTTCTTTAAATGGGTCTTTATAGCCGTCAAATGTAGCACCATCTTGTTTCATCCATTGCCAAACTGCCGTTGCTACACTTTCACCATAGTTTGCAGATCTCAAAAAAACTTCTTCTCCTATTTGGTCTCGGTATTGTTTTTCGTATCTTTCAGAAAGGGTTTTAATATTATTTAAAAGTTTGGGATCAACATCAGCAAAAAGACCTTCAAATAAAGTACTATTTACAGAATTTATAATGGTAGGATAGTGGTACTCCAGATTTGGAGTAATTTTTGGTAAAGAAAGACCTGCGTATCTGTAAGCTAAAGATTGATAATCAGGCATACCACTGACACAAGCTTCATAGTTTGCCAAACCTACATAGCCCAAGGCATTTGCCGTAGGACAAGGTCTATATCCTGCAGCGTGTCTTTCTATTTCTAAAAATAAATCATTCCATTCACTCACGATTTTGTGGTCAAAGTCAGCAACTTGTTTAAATGTGGTTTCACTGCTCTCGTGGATATCAGTTTTACATGAAGCAATACTTACGGTAACCAACGCCATAAGTATTGTTGTCTTAAAAAATTGATTTAAATTCATATCGAAAACGTTTAAATATTAATAATTGACGCAAATGTAAATGGGGTTTATTAAAAAACAAAAGAATACGATAAGAAAAAATTATTATTACATAAGAATTACTTATAAATATGATATAGATCATATTGTCCAGGATTTGTTAAGTGATAAATAGCGTCAAAATTAAAAATTTAACTCTGAGTTAAATTTTTTGATTAATTATTTTGTAGTCTCCAAATTTAGATATAATTTTATGGTGTTTTTTAAAAGTTAAATTAAAATAAAGCCATAATCATATGACCAAAAGAATAAAAAAAGTAGCAGTATTAGGCTCGGGAGTGATGGGCTCAAGTATTGCTTGCCATCTGGCCAATGTCGGACTTGAAGTCTTAATGCTGGATATAGTCCCTTTTGATCTGGACGAAAAGCAAAAAAGCAATAAAGCTGCCAGAAATAGAATAGCTGATACTTCATTGGCCAATGCCATAAAGTCAAAACCAGCGCCACTTTATGATGCTTCTTTTGCATCAAGAATTAGTACGGGAAACTTTGATGATGATATGAATAAAATTGCTACTTGCGATTGGATCATAGAAGTAGTAGTTGAAAGATTAGATATAAAACAACAAGTATTTACTAAGGTAGATGCACTTAGAAAACCAGGTTCGTTGATTACATCCAATACTTCAGGTATTCCGATTTCGCAATTGGCTGAGGGTAGAAGCGAAGATTTTAAACGCAACTTTTGTGGCACACACTTTTTTAATCCTGCTCGTTATATGGCATTGTTTGAGGTCATTCCACATGCAGGTACCGACAAAGATGTTGTAGATTTCTGGATGCATTATGGTGAAGTTTATCTAGGTAAAAAGTCCGTTTTATGTAAGGATACTCCAGCTTTTATTGCCAATAGAATAGGTTTTTACAGTGGAAATAAAGTAGGAGAACTTACAGAAAAATACAGCTTATCTATAGAAGAAGTGGATAAAATTACAGGAGAGCCCATGGGTTGGCCCAATACAGGATCATATCGTTTGCTAGACCTTGTAGGTTTGGATACATCAGTAAAAGTGACCAAAGGTGTAATTCAGAACTGTCCAAATGACGAATATGTAAAGCTTATCAAAGATAAACCAACACATAAAGCAACCCAATTTTTATTGGATAATAACTTCTTGGGAGACAAGTCGGGACAAGGTTTTTATAAAAAAACAGATCAACGTGATGAAAAAGGTGGCAGAGTCATCCTAGCATTGGATCTAAATACTTTAGAATACAAACCTGCTCAAAAAGCAATGATACCTGTGGTTGGTATAGCCAAGAAGGTAGAAATCATGGATAAACGAATTAATGAAATGATAGCCTCTGACGAAAACTCAGGTCATTTTGTTCGTGATCTTTTATGTGGTATCTTCGCATATGCATCCAACAGGGTTCCTGAAATCAGTGATAACATTTATAGTATAGACAATGCTATGAAAGCGGGATATGCTTGGTCATATGGTCCATTTGAATATTGGGATATGGTCGGAATCTCCGAAGGTGCACAATTGGCAAAATCATTGGGCGAATCCATACCACAATGGGTCGAAACTATGGTAGCAGATGGAGTCACTTCTTTTTACAAATCAGAAGATGGCAAAAGGAAGTATTACAACTTATCAACTAAGTCTTATGAAGTTATCCCGGGTACAGAACTCAATATACATTTAGACAACTTCAGAAGCAATGCACCAGTATATAAAAATTCGGAATGTACAATTCATGACATTGGAGATGGCGTTTTGTGTTTTGAATTTACATCCAAATCAAATGCTATAGGAGAAGGTATCGGTCAAGGAGCTTTGGAAGCTTTAAATATTGCTCAAAATGGTGATTGGGCAGGTATCGTGATCGGTAATAATGCAAAGAATTTTACAGTGGGCGCCAACCTGATGAATGTAGGTATGGTAGCTATGCAAAAGGACTTCAAAAAGCTAGATGAAATGGTGGATGCCTTCCAACAGATCAATATGGCAATGAGATATGCGACCGTTCCAGTAGTTACAGCCACTCAAGGATATGTTTTTGGTGGTGGATGCGAGATACTGATGCATACAGATGCTGCTGTTTGTCATGCAGAATCATATATTGGACTAGTAGAAGTAGGTGTTGGTTTGATTCCAGGTGGTGGTGGTACCAAAGAGTTTGCCGTGAGAGCTTCAGATTCATTTTTTGAAGGAGATGTGCAAATACCCACACTAATCGAAAAACTTAAGGTTATTGCTACTGCTACAGTTTCAACATCAGCTTATGAAGGATTTAAACATGGATACTTATTACCTAATCGAGACGAAGTGGAAGTCAATCTTGGGAAAGTATTAAGTACAGCAAAAGCTAAAGTGTTGGATTTAGCACAAAACTATACAGCTCCTGTATCCAAAGAAGTTACAGTACTTGGTCGTGGTGGTTTAGGTACGCTTTACACGGCATTGAATGAGTTTTATTTGGGTAAGTACATGTCAGCCTATGATTTGGAGATTGCCAAAAAAGTAGCTTATGTGTTGTGTGGTGGAGATCTTACAGGTCAGCAAAAAGTGTCAGAGCAGTACCTTCTAGATATAGAGAGAGAAGCATTTTTACAACTATTAGGCAATCAAAAGACCTTGGATAGAATCCAGTATTTATTGATGAATAATAAACCATTGAGAAATTAAAATCAAGCTTTTCCTAAACCAATAATTTAAAAGAAAAATGAACGCATATATAATAAAAGGATTTAGATCGGCAGTGGGCAAAGCCAAAAAAGGAGGATTTCGCAATTACAGATCGGATGATTTAGCTGTAGATATTTTATCTTATCTAGCATCACAAGTTCCAAACTTAGACCCAAAAGAAATTGATGATGTCATCGTAGGATGCGCCAATCCTGAAGGAGAACAAGGATTACAAGTAGGAAGGCTAATAGCTGCTCGTGCTTTGGGCCAGGAAGTGCCAGGGATGACTATAAATAGATACTGCGCATCAGGTCTAGAGGCTATAGCTATTGCAGCATCCAAAATCAACGCTGGTATGGGTCATTGCTATGTAGCAGGTGGTGCAGAGTCTATGTCATTGCTTCCTATGACGGGATACAAATTGGTGCCGAGTTACAACGCTTCATTGCAAAACGTAAACTTCCATGTGAGTATGGGACACACCGCAGAAGCTGTTGCTGACAAATATCAGGTGACCAGAGAAGAGGCAGATGCATTTTCAGTAAGATCTCACGCCCTTGCAGCGGCAGCCATCAAAGATGGTAAATACAAAGATGAAATAGTCCCAGTGACGGTCAAAGAGGTATACGTAGAAAATAATAAGCGTGTAGAAAAAGAATTTGTAGTAGATACTGATGAAGGAGTAAGAGCAGATACCACCATAGAAGGTTTGGCAAGACTAAAGCCAGCTTTCAAAGTAGGAGGAGTGGTTACAGCAGGTAATTCGTCTCAAACTTCAGACGGCGCAGCTTTTGTCCTGGTCATGAGTGAAGAAATGGTCAAAAAACTAGGTCTTACTCCAGTAGCCAGATTAGCATCATGTGCGGTAGGAGGTGTAGATCCTCTTTATATGGGAATTGGTCCTGTAGTAGCCATTCCAAAAGCATTAAAACAAGCTGGAATCACACTAAATGACGTCAATCTTATAGAGTTAAATGAAGCATTTGCAGTACAGGCGCTTGCTGTGATCAAAGAAGCATGTCTCAATCCTGATATCGTCAATGTCAATGGTGGAGCTATAGCATTGGGTCACCCACTGGGATGTACAGGAGCTAAATTAAGTATATCCATCATCAACGAATTGCGTAGAAGAAATCAAAAGTATGGAATGGTCACTGCCTGTGTAGGTGGTGGACAAGGTATAGCAGGTATTATAGAGAGACTGGATTGATGTATTTCAGATTATAAATGAAAAATAGCCATATTGATTCAATGTGGCTATTTTTTTTAAAATGATAAAAGTATAATAAATTGCTAATAGCTGAAAGTCAAACTGTAAGACTTTATGATCTATTACTTTTTAAAGTGAATTTGGAATCCTACATTTATTGAAAACACTCCAACGTTAGAGCCGCTTACACCAGATTGTGAGAATCCCAATTTTGAATAATTTGCTCCTAACTCTAATGCAACAGATGGATTTAAAAAGACAGCATATCCTGCACCAATGTTGAAACCTGTGTCTGATTCGGAGTTATCATTAATATTTACATTAAAATAATTAAGGCCAGCCAAAGCAAATAAGCTTCCTTTTTCTGATGTTAAAAAATATCTCCTAAGGTTAGGGCCTAAACTAAAAACACTAATGTTTTCCGATGTTGTTAAGCCTGCATTTAAACCCACAACAAATTTATTGGCAAAAAAATAGCCAATATTAGGACTAATCGTCAAAATGGATTGCTCGTCAATACTTTGAAAGGACGCGTTTCCACCCAAAAGAAAGGTGCCTTTTTCGGTTTGTGATTTTCCTATTTGAATAAAACTTAAAACAAAAAATACAAAAAGTAAGACTAAATTTTTCATGATAGAAAGTATTTTGAACAAGTAATTAATAATAAATATCAATCAAAGATATTTCAAAATATAAGAACGGAGATACATATATTCTTATTTTTTTAAAAATTTGGTGAGATAAAATAAACGCCTATTAGTGAAAAGAATATTAATTACTAATATAAAATTATACTGTTGATTCAATGTGGCTATTTTTTTTACCTTTACAGAAAAATTTATTATGTCTCCAAAACAAAGGTTCGTCATTCTTTTTGCGCTGGTTTCTTTTTCTTTAGGTGCACAGGATACTACGTGGGTTCAATCATTGACATTTAAATCTAAGACACGAGATACTACAGTTTTATTCCCCAATGGTGACCATAACCAATATGAAAAAATACTGATGTATTATACCATGAGATGCAAAGGTGGATTAATATCTACCAGCTCAGATAGAAATAGAGGATGTGGAGAATGGGATTATAGTTGTAATACAAACATCATAGATTCTACGGGAATAGATTCCACCAAAGCGATACATCCCAACTATGTCATAGCTGGATTTAGTGACAAATTTTTGCCTTTTGTATCATCACCTACGTACACTTATAATGATTACAACCAAAC
>Ga0075154_10001298_pt1 | contig 18246 bp, 8 predicted proteins | sample JI71714BDNA_FD_70965 | JGI IMG/M metagenome (GOLD analysis project Ga0075154, IMG submission 70965) | Wastewater effluent complex algal communities from Wisconsin, to seasonally profile nutrient transformation and Carbon sequestration -... | ecosystem: Engineered > WWTP > Effluent > Algae...
TCCGTGCCGCGCTCCCCTCGATCCGCGCCGAGCTCCCCTCGATCCGCGCCGAGCTCCCCTCGATCCGCGCCGAGCTCCCCTCGATCCGCGCCGAGCTCCCCTCGATCCGAGCGACCGCGGAGGGCTGCGGGCAGGGTGTAGTAGCTGTTGGCGCCATGCGCGTGCAGGTCCAGCAAGCCGCGATCGCGGAGTTTCCGCAACACCAGGCTGGCGTTGAGGGTGTCCAGTCCGGCGAGCGTGCGCAGGTCGGCGTTCTCGACCCGGTGATGGCGATGGGCGTGCAGCAGGGCTCGAAACTCGAGGTCGCTGAGTTCGATGCTGCCGACACGGGCGACGAACTCCCGGTCGGCAGTGGTCAGCGTGGTGGTGTTGCGCAGGGTGATGCCGACACTGTTCGGGCTGGCGGCGATCTCGGGGCGGGGCAGAAAGGCGTCTTCCATCTCCGCGAACATGCGCGGGATGCCTTCACCCTGCTCGCGCGCCACGCCCAGATCGACCAGCACGCGCATCAGGCGCGGATTGCGGCTGCGGTGGATGCGCTTGAGTGACAGCACCTCGTTGAGGGTGAGGTCGCCCACCAGTCCGCCGGGGCTGGTGATCTCCATGCGGTCTTCGAACAGCCAGATTTCGATGCCGACCCCTTCGACGCCGTAATCGCGGTGAGCGACGGCGTTCAACAGGGCTTCTTTCCAGCTGAACTCCGGGTACTCGGGCACCGATCGAAAGCGGGTGCCGAGGAGTCGCGAGGGTCGTCGCAGCAGCCCGTCGATAACGGTGGCTGCGGCTTCGATCACGCTCGGCAGGTTGCCTTCGATGCGCGGGCGCTCTTCGACATTGTGTTCGGGGCCGGTGCGCCGTTCGCTGCCAATCACCCGGAAGATGCGCACGCCGCCATTCGGGTGATCGGGTCCGAGGCGCGCAAACAGCAGTTCGGCAGCGCGGCGCAACTGCAGGCGATTGCCGCGCTGGTCCGCCAGCTTGCGCTTGAGCAGATAGTCGTCATCGCTCCAGGCGGCAAGGCCGGCACCCTGACGGGCGCGTCGGATCAGGTCGCGGTCCAGATCGGACAGCGTGCAGGACGCCGGGCGGCTCTCCCAGCTCTCCGCCAGGCCTTGCAGCTTGAGGGCGCGGATCTTGGTCTCGCTGACTTGCAGGGTCTTGTCGCCAATGCGCAGCGGGAAACCATCGCCCACGACGTGCACGGGGATGTCGGCCGCCGGCACATCGAAAACGATCACGGACTTCCCCTGCACGTCGACGATGAAGCCGTCGGGCTGGGGCGGCAGCAGTCGGGCGCGAGGCGTGGTCAGCAATGCGGCCAGCGCATCGGCGGGCAGTGCATGGCCGGTGATGCTGTGGTCGTCTTCGATGCCCAGAATGAGGACGCCGCCCTCGGCGTTGGCAAAGCCCGCGACGTATTCGGCGACCTGATCCCGCACCGCCCGCCGATCGCGGGCGCGCTTGGCGCCCTCACGCCCTTCGTACATCGACTTGCGGTCGTAGTGCTGCCCTTCGTCCTGATGCAGGAAGGGGGTGACGTCGAAGGCCGGCCGGCTCATTCGCGGGTGACCGTCAGCAGCCCGTCGAGCAAGCCCTCGGCCTCCTTTTCGATGGCGAGGATGTCGGCGCTGATCTCGGCCAGCGTGCGCAGCGGCTGCGGCTTGTAGAAGTGCCGGGTGAAGCTGACCTCGTAACCGATCCGGGTGGCGCCGTCCTTGACCCAGGCGTCGGGGGTGTAGGGCAGCACTTCGCGGCGGATGAAGGCTTCGATGCCGCCGTCTTCCAGCAGCGGCACCTGCTCGGTGTCGCGCAGGTCCGGGTCGGGCTCGTACTCGACGATGGCGGGCTTGCCGGCCACGGTCGTATCAAACAGACCGTGCAGCGGATCGGCCTTGAGCTTGCCGGCCTTGTGCACGCGGGCAATGACCGGCGGTGCGGCCTCGACGCGCCAGCTCACCGCCTTGAGGATCTGTTTCAGGTCGGCGGCGGCGAGCCGGATGCCGGCCTGGTCGAGCGCGGTGTCCACGCGCTCGCGGAACTGGTTGTGGTCCTCGAACAGCGCGTCGCCGAGCGCCGCCCGCAGCCGGGAGGCGACCTCCACCAGGCGGCCGTCGCGCTCCCAGGTTCTGGGATCGAGCAACTTCTTGCGCTTTTTCTCCGGCAGGCCCTTGCTGCTGCCGCCGTCTTCGTCGTCGCCCTCGTCCTCGTCGCTGCCCCAGTCGGCCAGGCGCCGCTCCAGTGCGGCGGCGACTTTCGAGTAGCGTTGGTGGAGGTCATCGCCGAACTCGTCATACAGCGCGGCGCGGAGGTCCTCGTCGCCGGAGGTGTAGCGCAGCGACTCGATGGCCTTGAGCGAGAGCTGGCTGTGCAGGCGCAGCGGGCGCTCGACCGTGACCTTCCAGTAGCCGAAGGCGGCATTGGGGAAGATTTTCGATTCCGGCGTTTCCCTGAAATCGAGGAAGCAGCGGCTGATGCGCTCGATGTCTTCGGGCGACAGCTCGCAGTTCTTCTTGCCCAGGTTCTTGCGCAGCGGCTTGAACCACTGGCTGGCGTCGATCAGCTGCACCTGGCCCTGGCGGTGCGCGGGCTTCCGGTTGGACAGCACCCAGATGTAGGTGGCGATGCCGGTGTTGTAGAACAGGTTGAGCGGCAGGGCGACGATGGCTTCGAGCCAGTCGTTCTCGATGATCCAGCGACGGATGTTGCTTTCGCCTTGGCCGGCGTCGCCGGTGAACAGCGAGGAGCCGTTGTGGACCTCGGCGATGCGGCTGCCCAGCGCCGATTTGCGGTTCATCTTCGAGGCCATGTTGGCCAGGAACAGCATCTGGCCGTCGCTGGAGCGGGTGAGCAGCGACAGTTCCTCGTCGCGGTGCATGACCTTGAAGCGCGAGTCGCGCATGCCGTCCTTGCCGCCCATCGCCTCGAGGTCTTTCTTCCAGCTCTTCCCGTAGGGCGGATTGGCCAGCATGAAGTCGAAGGCCTGGCCGGGAAAGGCGTCGCAGGCGAGCGTGGACCATTCGGCGCCACCGACGATGCGGGAGCTCTCGCCTTCACCCTTGAGCAGCATGTCCGCCTTGCAGACGGCGTAAGTCTCCGGGTTGATCTCCTGGCCGTAAAGCAGGCTTCTGAGCTGCTGACCGTGCTGCTTGCCGATGGCGGTGAGCGTCTCCTCGGCGACGGTGAGCATGCCGCCGGTGCCGCAGGCGCAGTCGTAAAGCAGGTAGGTGCCGGACTTGATCTGCGTTTCGATCGGCAGGAACACGAGGTTGGCCATCAGGCGCACGGCATCGCGCGGCGTCCAGTGCTCGCCGGCTTCCTCGTTGTTGTCCTCGTTGAACTTGCGGACCAGCTCTTCGAACACCGTGCCCATCGAGTGGTTGTCGATGCCAGCCGGCGAGAGGTCGATGTCGGGGTCGAGAAACTTGTTGATCAGCGTGCCGAGGGCATCAGCTTTCGACAGCGTCTGCAGCTGATTGCGAAACTTGAAATTCTCCAGAATGTTCTGGACGTTGGGCGAGAAGCCGTTGAGGTAATCCTCGAAGTCGGCGAGCAGCTGCTGCTGGCTGCCGCGCGACTTGAGGTCGCGCAGGGTGAACTTCGAGGTGTTGTAGAAGGCGTGGCCCGCGGCGGCGCACAGGGCAGCGCGCTGCTCGGTGATGCGCGCCGTGTCGAGCATTTTCCGGGTCTCGAGGACCTGCTTTTTCGTCGGCTCCAGCACGGCATCCATGCGGCGGATCACGCACATGGGCAGGATCACGTCGGGATACTTGCCACGCTTGAACAGGTCGCGCAGGACGTCGTCGGCGATGCCCCAGATGAAGGACACGATCTTGTTGTGGGTGGCTTGATCCATCAGTGCTTCGCTTCCTTCACGTTGATCGGCGCGCCGGCACGCTTCTTTACCCATCGGGTCCGACGCGGCCTGCCGACGATTCTACGGGCGCAAACCGCGGTTTCCCGTCGGGCTGGCAGGTATTCCGCGGATTGAAACCCCGGCGCCAATGCCGGAGCCCGGAGGCCGTGCCGCGGACATCGAACTGGACAGACGCGGCGACCGGCGTGCGCTCAGGACTTGGCCTTCAGGGCCGCTCGCCCCGAGTCCCCTCGGTCTTCAACGCGGCCAGCGACGCCGCGTCCCAGCCGGCCGGTGCGGTGACCGCCAGCCAGGCGTCGAGGTAGTCGGCGAAGGCGTAGGCGTGGCCGTGGCCGATCGGGGCTTCTTCGGCGGCGGCAACGTCGGCGGCGACTTGCAGCATGGTCACCATCGGGAACCAGCGCAGGGCCGGTGACACGTCGCGGCCGCGCGGGTTCTGCATCCACTCGGGTTCGCGCCAGGCCATCGCCGGGTCGAAGAAGGTGACCGGATCGCTGGCGTATTGCAGGTAGACAATGCGCACCGGGCCCCAACCGTCGGTGCCGGCGGGCTGCCACTGGTTGGCGAAGCGCACCACGGAGCCGTCGCGGAAGCGCGGGAGCCAGGCGGGGCTGTCGGGTTCGCGGGCGGTGGTGATGTCGCGCCAGGTGGCGGCGCGGTAGGGCGGGCCGCTCCAGACCGCGCCGTCGATCGGGTCGGCGAGCAGGTCCCAGGCGTCGAGGGCGCCCTCGGCGGAGAGCGCGCCGAGGCTCAGGCCGTGCAGGTAGAGCTTCGGCCGGGTCGCCGGCGGCAGGCTGCGCCAATGGTCATGGACCGCGCGGAACAGGGCGCGGGCGGTTTCGGCGCCGTGTTCGGGGCGGGTCAGCAGGGTCAGCCAGCTCGGCAGGTACGAATACTGCACGGCGACGCTGGCGACATCGCCGCGATGCAGGTATTCGAGGCTGTCGATGGCGCCGGGGTCGACCCAGCCGGTGCCGGTCGGGGTGATCACCACCAGCACGCGACGCTCGAAGGCGCCGGCGCGCAGCAGCTCTGCCATCGCCAGGTCGACGCGTTGCTCGATGCGCTCGGCGGCGTTGAGCCCGATGTAGACCCGCACCGGGGCGATCTGGCCGCCGTAGCGGGCCAGCGCCGCGGCGTCCGGGCCGCCGGAGAGGTGGCGGCGGCCCTGTCGGCCGATGTCCTCCCAGCGCACCACCGAAGCCGCGCTGCCGGTGCGGCCGGGATCGGCGGGCGGCGCGGTGTCGTCCTCGATCAGCGCGTCCAGCCTCGCGAAGCTGGCGTCGAAAGTCCGGAAGACCTGACGGACCAGCAGTCCCTCGGCCACCGACCAGAACAGCGCGCCGGTGGCCAGCAGGCCGAGTCCGAGGGCGATCCTGCGCGGCAGGTGGCGGCGGGTCCAGGCCGCGACCAGACGAGCGCAGAACACGAAGGTTCGGGTGAGCAGCAGCAGGCTCAGGAAGGTCAGCGCGGCGATGCCGGCGACCTGCAGCGGCCGAGTGCCCTCGACCGGCGCGAGGCCCATCAGTGCGCGCAGTTCGTTCTGCCAGGTCGAGGCTTTGGCCAGAAAGGACACCGCGACCACCAGACAGATCGCGGCGAGTACGCCTTTCAGCACCCAGCGGGGCCGGCCGGTCAGGGTCGGCAGTTCCAGCCACAGCCAGAGCGCACGGCCGAGCATGGCCGTGCCGTAGCCGATCGCGAAGCCGGCGCCGCAGAGCAGGCCCTGCAGCAGCGGCGGGCGTGGCACCAGACTGGGGGTCAGCGCCATCGCGAAGCACAGCGTGCCGAGGATCAGGCCGAGCGGCGAGAGCGTGCGCAGGAAGGCCTCGAATACGCCGATCAGCTGGAGCTTGTAGCGGAGCAGCGGATGCACGGTCAGCCCGGCGGTGGCGCGGGTGGCGGGGCCGGGGGTGGCGACGGGTCCTTCGGCACGCGCAGTTGCGCGCGATTCCAGAGCCAGCCACCGACGGCAAAACCGAGCCCGAGGCCGATCGGGCCGACCCAGGACATCAGATGGACTGGCCAGATGAAGGCCTGGACGGCGTGGTCGATGGACAGGCGGCCATAGCCGAACAGCACGTTCGGCGACAGTTCGAGCAGGCGGGCGATCCAGGCGGCGGGGTCCAGGAGGGCGAGCAGCGCGTCTTCGGCCTGCAGCTGGACGAAGCGGGCCAGCGTCAGCAGTCCGTAGCCGCCAGCCACCGCCGGCACGATCGGGCCGCCAAGGCCGCCGAGCAGGCGTTGGGCCAGCGCTGCCTGGCCGCGACGGCGTAGCCAGGCGTCGCCGCCGTGAATCAGGAGCGCTGCACCGATCCACCCGGCCGGGTCGTTGGCGCCCGGCCACAGCAGGCCGGCGACGAAGGCCGCCGCGCCGGTGGCGAGGACCGCGGTGATCCGGCGATCCGAGGACGGCGGCGGTGGGGGAACGGGGAGGGAATCGGTCATGCGGGAAAGGCCCCGGGCCGTGACGACCCGGGGCCTGCGGACGTCAGAGCTTCACGTCGAAGCGAACGTAGTAGTACGCACCACCCGGCAGGTCATAGGTGGAGGCGTCATAGCCGTTCAAGGTGCACGACAGGCAGATGGGCGGTTCCTTGCCGAAGGCGTTGTTGATGCCGACGGTGAACTTCAGCTCCTCGCCGACCCAGTCGGTGGAATAGCTGGCCTGCAGGTCGTGGAAGGTCGTGCTGCCCAACCGGTTGCGACCGGTGGTCGGGTTGTTGCGGCAGACCGGGAAGGACGCCGCCGAACCGCAGGCCTCTTCCAGATCGCTGATGTGGCGCAGCGTCCAGGTGGCGTCCAGATTGCCGCGCGACCAGCCGGTGGCGAGCACGCTGGTCCACTCCGGAATGGCGCTGTTCGACACCTCGATGCCGACGCCCTGCGGCTGCACCGCACCGGCGGCGCCGACCGCCTGGTAGTCCTCGACGAAGGTGTTGCGCCAGCTGGTGCTGACCTGGCCCCAGTCCCACATCGGGCTGACCCAGTTGACGTCGACGTCGAAACCGCTGGTCTCGATGCTGCCGATGTTGGTCAGGAAGTTGCTGAAGCGGTCGATGGCGCCGAGGCTGTTGCGGCGGATGCCGTTGCAGAACTCGGGGTTCAGCGTCTGCACGCACAGGTTCAACTGCGTCTGCGCGTCGACCGCCTGGATGCCGTCCTCGATCTCGTGGTCATACCAGCTGAACCCGACGTCCATCTTCTCCGACCAGCTGGTCTGGCTGGCGAAGGCCGGGCTCCAGACGAAGCCGGCGGTGAAGGAGTCGGCCTTTTCCGGCTGCAGGTTGAGGTTGCCGCCGGTCTGCACCGAGATCTGCGGGTTCGGCTGCACATAGCTGGCCGGCACGCCGAGCTGGGTGCAGTTGGCGTTGCGGCCACCCGGGGCGTTGGCCGAGCACGGGTCGTTCAGCACCGCATCGAAGCCACTGGCGCCGGCGAACAGCTCCCCGACGTTCGGGGCGCGGAAGCCCTCGGCGAAGGTGCCGCGCAGCAGGAACTCATCGTTGACCTGCCAGCGCAGGCCGACCTTGCTGGTGGTCTCGCCGCCGAAGGTCGAGTAGTCGGAGTAGCGGGCGGCGAGGCTCAGGTCCAGCTGCTCGATGCCGGTCACGCCGGCCACCAGCGGAATCGCCAGCTCGGCGTAGAACTCGTCGACGCTGTAGCTGCCGGCGGTGGACTGCGAGACCACGCCGTTGTACTCGCCGGCGACGGTCAGGCCGTCCGGCGTGTAGGCACCCGTGTACTTGCGGTACTCGAAGCCGCTGGCGATCGACAGCGGGCCGGCCGGCAGGTCGGCCAGATCGGCGGTCAGGTTGGCCGAGTACAGCTCCAGCTTGTTGTTGCTGCGGTCGGTCAGCACCGGCTGGATGAAGGCCAGCATCGCCGGCGTGATCGAGCCTTCGCCGAAGATGTTGAGCGGTGTGCAGCCCGGGGTCGCCGCGCAGGTGGCCGGGTTGCCGAGCGCAAGGTTGGCGCGGCGGGCGTTGTAGCTGCCGAAGTTGGTCTGCGTCGCCTCGCTCTCGCTGCTGACCGCATTGACGTCAAAGTAGACGTTGCGGTCGACGATCTGGAAGCTGCCGGCGAGGCTGGCCGAGAAGTAGAAGGTGTCGACGTCCTGGAAGAAGCGACGCGGACCACCCTCGATCGGGCGACGGCCGCCGAGCAGGAAGTTGCCGCCGGCGCCGCCGATCAGGTCGAAGCCGAACGGGTTGAAGGGGTGGTTGGCCGGGATGCTGGCGTTGTCGGCCCAGAAGTTCGACGGCACCGCGGCGCCGAAGAAGAAGGGCTCCGGCGCCGCCTGATTCAGCGACTCGCGGTTGTTGTACAGCGCCTTGACCGACAGCTTGACCGTCTCGGTGAGGTCGTAGCTGGCCTGGCCGAAGATGCTCTTGCGCTCGCTCGGGGTCTGCAGCAGGTTGAACTGCGCGAAGTTGAAGCGATCGGCGTTGGTGAAGCAGCGGAAGCCGTCGGTGCGGGTGCCCGGGCAGGTCTGCGCCGGGTTGTAGACCGGACGCAGGCTGTTCGGCACGATGTCCAGCGTGCGGCCGGTGTTCGGGTCGCGGATCAGGAAGCGGCCGGCCGGGATCGCCGAGCTGCCGAGCGCGACGCCGGTGCCGGGCACGGGGACGCTGGCGACTTCGCGGTCGCGCGAGAAGATCGTCTCGGTCTCGTGGTAGCTGGCGCCGAGGAAGAAGCTGGCGCGCTCGGTGCTGCCGCCGATGCCGAGCTCGACATCCTTCAGGTCACCGTCGCCCTCCTCGCTCTGGCCGAGGCGCACGCTGAAGTTGAGGCCTTCCTGCTCGCGCTTGGTGATGATGTTGACCACCCCGGCGATCGCGTCGGAGCCGTAGATCGACGAGGCGCCGTCTTCCAGCACCTCGATGCGCTCGACGGCGGCGAGCGGGATGGTGTTGAGGTCGACCACGCCGCTGACGCCGGAGGCCGAGCTTTCATTGACCCAGCGCAGCCCGTCGACCAGCACGAGCACGCGCTTGGCGCCGAGGTGACGCAGGTCCACGGTCGCCGCACCGGCGCCGACGCCGCCGCCGTCCGGCGGGAAGCCGAAGTTGCCGGAGGAGTTGAACTTGGTATTGAGTGCAGAACCGCCGGCGGTCAGCTGCTGCAGCAAGTCGCTGATCGACGTCACGCCGGTCTTCTCGATCGCCTCGCGATCGATGACCTGAATCGGGGTCTGGCCCTCGGCCGCGGCGCGCTTGATGCGCGAGCCGGTGACTTCGACGACATCCAGGGTCTTCTCGTCCTGGGGCGCAGCCCAGGCGGGGGCCAGCGGCAACAGCGCCGCGGTGGCCAGGCACAGCAGATGGTGGATCGACGCGGAGAGAGGCTTGCGTGCGAGGGGCATTGAGAACTCCGGGGAGTTGACGGTTCCGCTGCAACCGGGCGGGTTGCAGCGTCAGGGTGGTCCGACACGAGGCCGGTAACGCGGGCAACGCCCGCGGCGCGTTTTCTACGCGAGGACTTCGTTAATGTAAAGAAAACGCAACCTGCCGGGCGCTCCGAGCAGGGTATCTGCTCGTCCGGTGCGGGAGCTCCCGGCTCCCGCGGGGTACCGCAGGCCGCGACGTCGACTCAGGCTCTCGGCCGGTGAAGGGCGCAGAGCTTGTGGCCGTCCGGATCGCGGACATAGGCGAGATGGATCGGACCCAGCGGGCTCTCGCGCGGGCCGGGTGGATCCTCGATCGAGGTGCCGCCGTGCGCCACGGCGACATCGTGGAAGCGCTGCAGCTGCTCCGGGGAATCGCAGGCGAAGCCGATCGTGGCGCCGTTGGCCACGCTGGACGGCTGGCCGTCGATCGGCTCGCTGATGCAGAACATCGAGCCGGCGTGCCGGTAGAACAGACGCCGGTGGCCGGTCTTCGCCGTGTTGGGCGTCGCCGGGCCTGCGCCGAGGACGCCGAGCACGGCGTCGTAGAAGCGCTTCGAGCGCTCGATATCGTTGGTTCCGAGCATGACGTGACTGAACACGGCGGTCTCCTGCGATCTGGGGGTGGGTGTCGAGACGCGCTGGGCGCCCCGCGCCGCGAGTCTATCCGCGAGGTGGCCGCGTTCTACGCCGATGCCGGCGCGGGTGCCGGCATCGTGGGGCCGTTCGGATGCAGATGGACTTCGAGCTGCGGGTAGGGAATCCCGATCCCGCGGGCGCGGAGGGCGTCGAGCACGGCGGTGTGCAGCGCGTCGGTCACCGGCAGGCGATCGGCGATGGTGGCGACGAAGCAGCGCAGTTCGAAGTGCAGCGCGCTGCCGCCGAACTCCAGGAACCACGCGGCCGGCGCCGGATCGCGCAGCACCAGCGGGTGCGCCGCGGCCAGGTCCAGCAGCAGCAGGCGGACCGCCGCCGCGTCGGCGCGGTAGTCCACCCCGACCTTCACGGTGATTCTCGTGCTGCTGTCGGACAGCGTCCAATTGACGAAACGGTCGGTGATGAACGCCTTGTTCGGGATCACGATGTCCCGGTTGTCGAAGTCGACGATCGTGGTCGCGCGGGTGCGGATTCGGCGGACGGTGCCGGTGTATTCGCCGATGGTGACCACGTCGCCGACCCGGAACGGCCGCTCGAACAGCAGGATCAGGCCGGCGACGAAGTTGCCGAAGATTTCCTGCAGGCCGAAGCCCAGGCCGACCGAGAAGGCCGCGGCCAACCACTGCAGATGCCCCCAGCGCACACCGAGCAGGCCGAAGACCAGCACCAGCAGCAGGAAGGTGATCAGGTAGCGGCTGACCGTCACCACCGCGTAGCGCACCGAGGCGTCTTGGGTGAATCGCTGCAGCAGCAGCAATTCCAGCAGTCCCGGCAGGTTGCGCGCGGCGATGACCCCGAACACCAGTGTCACCACGGCCAGCAGCACGTCGCCCAGCGTGACCGGGCTGGCGACGCTGGCACCGTCCACCTGGACGACGGTCTGCCAGAGCGTGACGGTATCGAGCAGGGCAAAGGCCGGCGCGACGCCGGCCAGTGACCACAGCAGGCCGGTGCCCAGCAGCATCGCCGTGCTGGCGCGCAACAGGCCGTGCGATTGCACGCTGACCAGCTGCAGGTCGGGCGGCTCCTCGGCCGCCGCCGGGTGACCAGCCTCGTCGGTGATGACCGTGACCGCCGACGACTGCCGCTGCGCCTCGGCGAGCCGCCGCTCGGACAGCACCAGCCAGCGCCAGACCAGTCCGTGGCCGAGCAGCACGGCATACAGCACCCACAGCGTGCCGAGCAGCGTGTTGAGCAGCACCCCGACCGTCAGGATGTAACCGGCCAGCGGCAGCACGGCCAGCAGCAGGCCCCCGGCGATCAGGCCGCCGCGCAGGCCGCGCCGCAGCCGCGGCGTCGGATCCGGATGGCCGTCCGCCCCGGTCAGCAGCCGTCCCGGTGCCAGCAGCCAGCTGGCGATGCCGGTGAGCGTCAGGCTGCCGAGCACCAGTGCCAGCTGCAGCAGCGCGCCGCCGGGATATTCGAGGTCGCGGGCCTCGCCCAGCGCGACCAGAAACAGCAGCGGCAGCAGCAGCAGATACAGCCACGGCCGCAACTGCAACAGGATTACCCGGCGCGGCGGCGGCCAGCGCAGATGGGCATCGACCAGCCCGTCCGGCCGGCAGCTGGCGATCAGCAGGGTGGCGAGGTAGACGTGCGGCGCCAGCTGCGTCAGCGCCTGGCCCAGGCTGTGGGTGAAGCGGCCGCCTTCACCAGCCGATTGCAGCAGCTGACCGAGCAGCGCGATCAGCAGCGCCATCGGCGCCGCGCGTAACAGCGTCAGGGCGAACACCGCCAGCGTCGGGGCGTAGGCATCGCCGTGCCAGGCGGAGGTCCGCTGGGCCAGCGCCCGGTCGATCGTCGGCCACAGACCCCAGAGCACGATCGGCAGCGTCAGCAGCACCCACCAGACCGGTGCGTCGGCCAGCACGGCGAGCAGACGACGGCCGCTGCCCTCCCAGCGCTCGGGCTTCAACAGGTCCGCGACCTCGGCGGCGAGCGGCTCCAGCCAGGGTCGCGACCAGCGCGGATGGCTCGGCACCCACAGCAGGTGCTGCTCGATCAGGCCGGACAAGGCGCGACTGTCGACGCTCAAGCCCTGCAGCTGGCGCTCGGCGCTCTCCAGCACCTCGGCGACGCGCTGCTGCTGCAGCTCCAGCCGCGGCAGCAGCTCGGCGCGCCGCAGCAGCAGGTCGGTCAGGGTGGCGCGCAGGGCCGGATCGGTGGCTTGCGCCAGATCGTGATCGCTGCCGAGGCGGGCGCGCACGGCATTGCCGATCGAGCCGAGCGCCTCGCGCTCGTCGCCCACCGCGAGCTGGGCCAGTCGCACCTCGACCAGTTCGGCTTGCAGGGCGCGTTGCTGGGTGTGGATCGCGCTGGCCGGCGGCAGCTTGCGGCGCTCCGCCATCAGCAGGCGGCCGACCGTGGCGGTGATGCCGCCGATCTCGACCCGCGCCTGCGCATTCGCCAGCGCCCGCGACACCTCGGCCGACTGACGCTCCAGCCGCAGCAGCTGTTCGCGCAGCTGCGCGAGGCGGCGCGACAGGGTCAGCATGCGCTCGGCGGCGGCGAGGTTGCCGGCGGCGGCCTCGCGCACCGGCCCGGCTGCCTGGGCGTGGCGGGACTGTTCGATGCGCAGCTGCGCCACCAGCGACTGCAGCTCGCTGTCGCCCTGTTCGCCGATGCGCTGCTCCAGCACGGTGATCCGTTCCTCGCGCAGCAACAGCTCCTGTTGTCGCTCGCGCTGCTGGCGTTCGGCGGCGCGCAGCAGGGTCTCGGTGCCGGATTGCTCCTGTTGCAGCAGGGCCAGCCGCGCCAGCCGCAGTCGCCGCTCGACCGCGGCTGTCAACGTCGCCACCCGCGCCGTGGGACTGTCGGCGACCTCGGTCGTCGCGGTCGGCGACGGTTGCCCCAGTTCCGCCAGCGCCCGACGCAGCGCGGCCGGACGTTCGCGCAGCGCCTCCAGCTCGCCGTTGGCCCGGCCAATCGCCTCCAGCAGAGTCGCGCGGGCTGCCTGCTCGACCGCCAGCAGCTGCTCCAGATCCTCCAGCCCGGCGCGCTGCGGCAGGCTGCTGCGCCAGCGCAGCAGTTCGGCGGCGGTTGGCGGCGGCTCGGGTGCGGCCAGCACGGCCTCGGCGGCGGCCAGCGTCGCGGCCAGAGCGTCGCCGCGGGCGCTCACCGCGTCGGCTTCGGCATCTGCCGTCGTCGCGGCGTCCAGCGTGGCCAGCAGCGCCTCGCGCTCGGGCAGCGCATCCGGCAGCGTGCGACGGAAGGCCGCCAGCGCCGGCGCCAGCGCGGCCGGGATCGGCTCCGCGGCGGTGACTTCCGTCGCGCTGGCCTGCAACCAGCGGGCCTGCAGGGCCGCCTCTTCCTCGACCGTGATGCTCGCCAGTGCGGCATCCAGCTGCGCGATCAGCGGCGCAGCCGTCGGCGGACCGGCGAAGACCAGCTCTGCCTCCAGCCCGCTGTTGCCGAGCACCGCCAGCTCGCCAGCGAGTCCGAGCCGGCGCAGCACCGGCTCCGCGCTGGGCAAGTCGCCGATGTAGGCGTCGGCGCGACCGTCGGCCACCGCGGTCAGCGCCGCCGCCACGTCCGGCACCGGCAGCAGGTCGGCGGCGTGGCCCTGGTCGCTCAGCAGCGCCGCCCAGCGGCGGCCGCTCACCACCGCGATCCGGCGACCGCGCAGCTCCGCCAGCGTGGTCGGCGCGCCGGCCGCCGGTTTGCCGATCAAGGCCGCCGGCAGGCGCAGATAGGGCCGGCTGTAGCGCAACGTGGCCGAGGGACTCGACGGCTTCAGCACGCTGGCCTGCAGATCGGCGCGGCCGCTGTCCAGCGCCGCCTGCGCCGCGGCCAGGGACGCAGGCCGCTGCACTTCGAAGCGCAGCTCGCCGCGGCCAGCCAGCAAGGTCAGCAGATCGGCGGTCAGCCCGCGATGGCGCCCGCGGCTGTCGAAGCCGTCGATCGGCGCGAAGTCCGGATCGGCGGCGACCCGGATCACCGTCGGCGCCGCCACCGCCATCGTGCACCAGAGCCACAGCCACAGCCCGCCGACCAGTGCTCCGAGCTTGCGCAGACCCTGCGGCATCCGCGTTCCTCTGGTCATGTCGGAAGGCTGCAGGATAGAGGGTTTCCGGAAAGCCCCGACGCGAGCAGGCTGCCGAGGCCTCGCGCGGTACCGCGTGCGCGCTCCGGCCTGAGCCGCTTCAAGCCCCCGCCGCCCGCAGGCGACTCCCCGCCGCCACCCGATCATCCGGGTGCAGCACCACCGCCTCGCCGGCCGCGACGCCGCCCAGCACCTCGACGCTGAGCGCGGATTGCTGGCCGATCTCGATCGGCCGCAGCTCGGCGATGCCGCCGGCGTCGACGTAGACCGCCCAGCCCGCGCCGTCGCGGATCAGCGCGCCGCGCGGCACCGTCAGCACTTTCGGCAGGTCGGCAAGGATGAACTCGGCTTCGATGCGGTAGCCATCGCCGAGGCCCTGCCGCTGCTCGCGCGGGCTGATCAGGTCGGCGCGGACGCGGACGCGCTGTTCCTCGACGCCGAGCGCGGAGATCTTGGTGAATCCGACCGGCTCGACGCGGCGGACGCTGGCGGTCAGCGCCTCCGCGCCGCCCCAGCGATGCACGCGCACCGCCATGCCGGGCTGGACCTGCACCGCGTCGGTGCTGAGCAGCTCGATCACCAATTCCAGCGTGGCCGGATCGCCCAGTTCCAGCAGCGGCTGGCCGGCGCTGACCGGGGCTTCGCTCTCGATCGGCCGCGCCAGCACCACGCCGTTGACCGGGGCGGAAAGCACGATCGGCGCGCCGGACTGGCCGGCGCCGCGGGCCAGCAGGGCTTCGGCGGCCTCGATGCGGGCCGTGGCGGCACTGACCATCGCCGCGGCGGCGGCGCGTTCGGCGGCGGCCTGCAGCGCGAGGCTCTTCGCCCGATCGCGGTCGGCCGCCGACACCAGCCCGTCGCCGTGCAGCCGCTCGATCCGGGTGGCGTCGCTGCGCGCCAGCGTCAGCGCGGCCTCGGCGGCCTGCTGGCGATCGCGGGCCGCCTCGCGCTCGGCGGCGGCGGCGCGGGCCTCGGCGCCGATGCGGGCGCGGCTGGCCTGATCGAGCAGCGCGCCCTCGGCCGGATGCAGCGTCAGCAGTGGCTGACCGGCCTCGACCGGGTCGCCGACCTCCAGCGCCACGCGCGCCAGCGTGCCGGCCACCGGCGCGCTGAGCTGCCAGCGCTCGCGCAGGCGGGTGGTGCCTTCCTCGGTGAAGCTGACGACCAGCGGCGCCTCGACGGCGCGGGCCAGTTCGACGGTGACCGGTGCGGGGCGCAGGCCCAGCGCGATCAGGCCGGCCGCGCCGAGCACGGCCAGGGTCCAGAGGGTGTAGCGGGTTCGGGGGTTCATTCGCGAGTCTTCAGGACATCCACGAGGTCGAAAGTGCGGACGCGGCGGTGCACGACCCAGACGCCGAGGGCGGCGGCGGCCATCAGCACCAGCGCGGAGCGGGTCAGGGTGGCGGCGGACAGGTGTGCCGGCACACGGTAGAGCTCGGATTGCAGGCCCTGCACCAGCACCCAGCACAGCGCCCAGCCGAGCAGCATGCCGAGCGGGATGGCGATCGCGGTCAGCAAAATCAGCTCGCTGCTGACGATGCTGGCGACCTCGCGCGGCGACAGGCCGAGCACCCGCAGGCTCGCCAGTTCGCGGCCGCGTTCGGCCAGCGACAGCCGCGCGGTGTTGTAGAGCACGCCGAAGGCGATGCCCATGGCGAGCAGGCTGGCGATGCCGGTGAAGATCGAAATCGACTCGGCCATGGTCTGGTAGAAGTTCTCGATGGCCATCCGCCGCTCGCCGAGGCCCACCACCTGCGGGCGACGGTCCAGATCGGCGTAGACCTGCTCCAGCACCGGATCGGCGCGGGTGCCGCCGTGCTGGCCGCCGGGCGCCTCGTCCAGATCCAGCAGCGCGTAGCTGATCCGCTCGCCCTCGCCGAGCGCCCGGTTCAGCGCCTCGATGCGCAGGTAGCCGGACACGCCGATGTATTCCTCGGCGAGGCCGACGATCGGCAGCGAGAATCGCCGGCGCGCGCCGGTCAGCTGCTCGGCCTCGACCGTATCGCCGACCCCGACGCCCAGATGGCGCGCCAGCCAGGCGCTCAGCACCAGCCCCTCCGGCGGCAGCGTCAGCAGCCGCTCGCCGGCGACCAGCACCCGCTTCAGCCGCGCGCCCTCCGGATGGCCTTCGAGCACGGTGCGGAAGCTCTTGCCGCCGGCCGATAGCCGCACCGGCACGCTGCGGTAGCCCTCGACGTGGATCACGCCGGGAATCCGGGCGATCTCCAGCAGCGCATCGCGGCCGCGCGGCTCGGTGAAGGACAGGCCGATGTCGTTGCGCTGCGCCAGCGCGAACTGCTGGTCGACCATCCGATTCAGCGCGTCCTGCTGGAAGCTGCCGAGGATCACCACGCCGCCGGCCGCAGCGATGCCGAGCACCGACAGCGCCGACTTCGCCGGCCGCCGCTGCAGCTGGCGGATCACCATCTTCTGCACGATCGACAGCCGTTTGCCCAGGCCCAGCCGCTCCGGCCAGCTGCGCACATAGCGCGCCGGCGCTTCCGGGCGCATCGCTTCGGCCGGCGGCAGTCGTGCAGCTCGATACAGCGCGACGCTGGCACCGGTGCCGGCAGCCAGCACGCTGACCGCGAGGCCGATGCCGATCGCCGACAGCGGCAGCGCGAAGTCCAGGTACGGGAAGCGGTAGAACACCATGTACATGTCGGCCAGCAGCCTGGCCAGCACCCAGCCGCCCGCCAGGCCGAACAGGTTCCCGAACAGCAGGATCGCGCCGACCATGCCGGCGTAATGCAGGCCGATCGCGCGCGGGCCGTAGCCGAAGGCCTTCAGGATCGCGATCTGGTCGCGCTGCGCCGCCACCATCCGGCCGAACACCACGTTGAGCAGGAAGGCGCTGACGCCGAGGAACACCGAGGGGAACACGGTGGCCAGCGTGCGCAGCTGGCCAAACTCGGCGGCGAGGAACTTGTGCGAGGCCTGATCGGCGCGCGGATAGGCGCCGAGCCCGCCCTGCCGGCCGAACTCGGCGTCCAGTCGGGCGATCACCCGCGAAGCGGCGGCCGGGTCGGCCAGCTTCAGGCTCAACGTGTTGAAGGCGCCGTCCAGCTCGGCGGCATCCTCCAGCGCGCGCCGCGACAGGAAGCCGATCGCGAAGCGCTTGAAGTCCGGAAAGGCGCCGCCCGGCTGCACCTGATAGATGTACTCCGGCGACAGCAGGATGCCGACGATGGCCAGCCGCTCGCGCTTGCCGCGGATCAGCGCCTCGACGCTGTCGCCCGGTTCGAGATCGTGGGCGGTCGCGAAGGCCTCGCTGAGCGCCACCTCGCGGGCGGCGCCGGGCTCGGGCAGCCGGCCTTTCAGCAGGAACGGCCGGTTCAGCGCCGGCGGCCCGTCGTCCGGCAGCGACAGCAGCAGCGCGCTGACCGGATCGGCGAAGCCGGTCACCGTCAGCCGCGCGCGGGTCACGATCTGGGTCTGCAGCTCGGCCACCTCCGGCCAGTCGGCGATCGCTGCGGCCCGGCCCTCCGGCGCGCGGACCAGGCTCAGCCAGACGTCGGCGAAGCGGGACTCGGCGTAGATCCGGTCCAACGTCTGCTCCAGGCTGTGCAGCGTGCCCAGCGACATCAACAGCGTCGCCAGCCCGGAGCCCAGCACCAGCACGATCGCGATCACCTGCCCGCGCAGATGCCAGAGGTCGCGCCAGAGCTTCTTGGTGAGCGGTTTCATCGGCGCCGGCCAGGGCTTGCCGGCCGCCGGCAGACCCCGGCGTCGCCGTGCGCCTCCGGAGTCGTCATCGCGAACAACGTGAAGCGATCTCCGACGGCATTGGCGCAGACGGTCGAAGCAACAGGACACCGGGTCTCGCAGTCGCAGGGCCAGACGAGATCGCCACGGCGCGTTGCGCCTCGCGATGACGCCGGTCCGGGGGATGACGCCGGTCCGGGATGCGCGGCAGCGTCGTCGCCACGTTCGGGACGCGGGCGGGCTCCGGCGTCACCACGTTCGGGACCCAGGCGAACCTCGGCGTCGCCATGGACCTCAGGACTCGTCATCGCGAACAACGTGAAGCGATCTCGTCTGGCCGTGCACTTGCGAGGCCGCCGGAGATCGCCACGGCGCGTTGCGCCTCGCGATGACGCCGATCCGGGGGATGACGCCGATCCGGGCGATGACGCCGGTCCGGGGGATGGGGCCGGTCCGGGGGATGGGGTCGGTCCGGGATGCGCGGCAGCGTCGTCGCCACGTTCGGGACGCGGGCGGACCTCGGCGTTGCCGTGGACCTCAAGACTCGTCATCGCGAACAACGTGAAGCGATCTCGTCTGGCC